>ERZ1034984.8-NODE-8-length-229037-cov-43.982077_pt1 | contig 229037 bp, 215 predicted proteins | sample MGYA00520589_ERZ1034984 | MGnify/ENA primary metagenome ERZ1034984 (study PRJEB33766, sample SAMN09781790) | gut metagenome | biome: gut microbiome | host: Homo sapiens | place: Madagascar | study: EMG produced TPA metagenomics assembly of the PRJNA485056 data set... | reverse complement strand
CGCAAAGCCGGGGCGCGACAGAAGAAAAAGTCAGGATAAGCCCCGGGGAAGCCGCAATGTCGGGGCACAATAAAAGAAAAAATAAGAATATGCCCGACGGTAGCTATAGGATCGGAGCAGAAGGAGGAAAAGTGAAGATTACAGACCAAAACATAGAAAGCAGAATAGAGGAAATTAATAAGGAACTGGAAAAAATAAGAAAAGTGGAGAAAAAGTTTCCCCAGGGAGAACTTCAATGCTTCAAAAATGAAAAGCGCTATAAATGGAAAATAAAGGAGGAAAATGGACTACGCTATCTTCCTAAAACCGAAAGAAATCAGGCGGAAATGTTGGCATTGAAGAAATATTATGAATGTAGGAAAAAGGAATTGGAGAGCGAAGCTGCTGGATGGAAAGCTTATTTGAGAAAAACAGACAAGATTAAAGTAAGTTCAGAATATTTATTAAATCATCCGGAGTATGGAAGATTGCTGGCTAAGAATTTTAGACCACTAAACAGGGAACTGGAGCGGTGGCAGGAGGAACCATATGAAAAAAGTACAAAACATCCGGAAGACCTATTGGTACTGGGAACTCATGGGAAAATGCTACGGTCTAAATCAGAAGCAATTATTGACAGAATGCTGTTTCAAAATAAAATACCGTTTCATTATGAAGAAAAATTAGTTTTGGATGGAATTATTTTATATCCTGATTTTATGATACGACATCCAATCACAGGACAATATTTTTACTGGGAGCATTTTGGAATGATGGATAACCCGGATTATTGCAAACATGCCTGCGACAAAATAAAATTATATTGTCAACATGGTATCATTCCATCCGTAAACCTCATTCTTACATATGAAACAAAACAGTATCCCTTGAGTGCAGACAAAGTAGAAATGATTTTGCAGGAATATTTTGGTTGTAGCAGAGGCAATGCCGTGATAGGATAAAACATATCAGCAATAGTAAGATAAGGGGGATATGCAAAATGAAGCACCTGATCATTGTAAAGTTTAAAGAAAATGTATGGGCCAGGGAAAGCGAGGCGAGTAGAGAGATGCTTGCGGATATCCGGGAAATCTTCGATCGGACGCAGCAGATCGAAGGCGTCCATACAGTGAACATTTATGAAAATGTGACGCCGAGACTGAACCGGCATGACCTGATGATCGAGATGGAGATGGATCCGGAGGCGCTGCCTGTATACGATGCTTCCGCAGCTCATCAGGAATGGAAGGCAAAATACGGGGACGCTATTCAGTCCAAGACTATCTTTGATTATGAATAAAATTTGTAACCTTGCGAAGAGGAGTCAGTTATGGAAGAATTTGATATCAGAGAAGCTACGCCGAAAGATGCGGAGAAGATCATCGCATATTTAGCACAGGTAGGTGGAGAGACAGATTATCTGTCCTTTGGAAAAGAAGGGCTTCCTATTTCGATAGAAGAGGAAGAGAAATTTATACAGAATATAAATAAGGAGGAACATTCCGTTCTCTATGTGGTATGGAAAAAAGGAGAGATCATCGGAGATGCCAGCCTAAGCGGATTCTCCAGAAGGATGAGCCACCGCGCCGAATTCGGAATCTCTGTGGTCAAGTCGGAATGGGGGCAGGGAATTGGTAGTGCGCTGTTACAGAAATGCATTATGTATGCTAAAGAACATGCGATAGAACTGATCAATCTGGAAGTCCGAAGCGATAATATACGCGCTATTCATGTCTATGAGAAATATGGCTTCCGGAAAATAGGGACCTCACCGGCGTATTATAAGATGGACGGAACATATTATGATTTCGATCTGATGGTATTAGACCTGAGAAGGCAAAGACAGTAGCTATCGATATCGCCGCGGTAATCATGCGAAGGCCATCGAAGGGGCAGGCGGCAATATCGGAGCAGAACTCAGCACGATCGCGGCCCAGATGAATTAACAAAGAAACTCAGAGGAATGCAAAGAAACCCAGAGGACTGCAAAGAAACCCAGAGGACTATAAAGAAACACAAAGGAGCCATAACACCATGGAAATATTTGACATCGTAGATGAAAAAGGCATTCCCACAGGGGAGACCATAGAACGCACACAGGCGCATGAAAAAGGTGTCCGCCACAGAACCGCCCATATCTGGATCGTGAGGGAACAGGACGGAAAAGCCCAGCTGTTATTGCAGAAGCGCTCCGCTGAGAAAGACAGTTTTCCGGGGCGGTTCGATACCTCTTCTGCCGGGCATATTCAGGCGGGAGACGAGCCGGAAGAGTCCGCAATCCGGGAACTTCACGAAGAACTGGGAATCCGGGCAGCAAAGGAGGATCTTACATTCGCCGGACGTTTTGATATTCAATACGAAAAAGAATTCTATGGAAAAATGTTCCGGGACAATGAAGTGGCATTCGTCTACATGTACACCAAGCCTGTAGATGCTAAAAAGCTTACCCTGCAAAAAGAGGAAGTGGAGAGTGTGGAGTGGTTCGATATGGAGGAACTGGACACCGCATTGCAGCCGCCCAGAGACCAAAGGTTCTGCGTCCCTATGGAGGGCTTCCAGATTGCAAAACAATGGTGGGAGAGCAGAAGATAATTAAACTGTCTCTACAGGTCTGACTGGCAGACAGATTTGCAGCACATGCGAGAGATGATTTCGACGCCGGAGGTTTTGGTGTATTACGATGCCATACAGCAGGCAACGGAAGAATTCAGACAGGCAGAGTAAAAAAAAGAGCTGCCCTCATAATGAGGACAACTCTTTTTTTTAATAAGATTTTCACCAGATGAAATTACTTCACAGTTACGGAAGTGATGTGAGGGTTCACACCTTCGTACCAGTACAGGAAGCCTTCCATATCAACAGTGTCACCGATCTTTAAGTTCTTTACAGCATTGTAAACATCGGTGGTGTTGTCGCACAGATAAGACTCAACGGTGAAGGTATAGGTGTGACCATTCAGAGATACGTTGAAGTACAGGTCGTTACCGTCTTCGCCGGAACCGTCCCAGTTGTACAGGAAAGCAACGTCATTGCCGTCAGCATCCTGACCAGCAGCTTCTACGGTCATGCCCTTGAAAGCTACGAACTGGTTCTGGTAGTTGATCAGATCATCGGTACCTAATAGATCGGTCACATCGGTAACGGGAGCAATGTAGCTGCCCTCTTCGATCTCGAAGGTAGCACCTTCAGCGATCTCTACTTCACCGGACCACTCGGTCTTATAACCGGTTACTTTGATCTTGGTACCGGGTACCAGCTTTGCATAATCCTCTTCGGAACATGCGGCATTATAAATGAAGTAAGCACCGTCCTGATCCTGGGTGTACAGGGTAGCCTTGTCTTCCCACCAGGACTGTTTAGCCTGAACATAAGCCTCGATCACAACTTCGGAATCGAGATCAGCAGCCATGTACTCTTCATAGGTCATAACACCCTCGGACTTCTCATCAGCAACAGCTTCAGCAGCCTCGGTAGAAGCTTCTGTAGCAGCTTCGGTAGTAGCAACTTCGGTAGCAGCCTCAGTGGTGGCAGCAGCGGTAGATTCAGTAGCAACGTCTGCGTTGCTGTTTCCACATGCAGCGAGAGACAGAACCAAAGCCATAGCCATGGTTAATGCAAGTGTCTTCTTTTTCATAATAATCCTCCATTCCTGCGCTTTGTGGCGCATATGGGTCTGTGCAGATACACAGACATCTCCTCAATTTATCCGGTGCGCTCAGACACCGAACAGTTCCATTATACCCGAAACACAAGATAAATCAAGGCTTTTTGCAAAAAGAGCCCCATCCGCAGGAGAAATACCATCAGAAGCTATCTTACGAATGGGGCTGAAAAATTACTTTTTTCTGTTTTTTAAATATTCTCGCCCTACATACAGGAGAATCAGAATCCAGGTGACTGCAAGTGTGCTTAACAGGATCACGGAAGTCCGGGGCATGGCACCAAGTTCCTTTTTGCCGAAGGAGGCGTCACTTCCCTGGCCGAGACGGTACAGGCTCTCCACATCACTGTAAAGCTTTTGCATGTAGGCATCATCCACAGTCTCTTTTCTGCGGGTGGACTTCACTACGTTTTCAATCAACTGTCCGGAAGCATCACGTAAGGATGCGGAACCGTTAAATACCGGTGTGACAAAAGTATTGTCCACATGATCCAAAAGTAGTTTGGAAGCTTCAATCTTCACTGCATAATGTGTACCGTTATCCGCACCGCATTCGGACAGATACTCTTGATACTCTGCGGAGTTTTGTGCCTTAGAGGTTACAGGTACATAACCTTCTGTCTCGGAATAAGCGATCTGCACATCGTTGGTGAGCAGATACTGGGCAAACAGCCAGGATGCCAGTACTTCCTGAGAGTCCGATTTATTGAAAACGCAGACGGAAGGACCCTGAGAGATCATTTTGGGATGCTCCGGGTCAAACTGGGGAATCATCCGTACGGCGGTCTCAAACTGCACCAGAGAATCCTCGCTGATATCCGACAGTGGGGCATCCGTACCCATCCAGGTGGCTCCGGCAGTGGAATCAATGGCAAAAATACATTGTCCTGCATTCAGGAAGTTCGCAGGATAACCGGAGATCTTGAAGGTAGAAAAGGCACCGCTCTTTACGTGTCCGGCAATACCATACAAAAGATCCGTGGTGGTATCGTTGAAAAGTTCAATGCTGCCGTCAGCTGTGGAATATCCCGCGTTCTTTTGCTTTAACATCTGGATCATCATGTTATCGGTGGACTTATAGATAAACGGGATCAGTACATTCTGCCCGTTGACTACATAGGTGCCGTCCGCATTTTTGGCGGTGGCAGCCTCGGAGACTTCCCAGATGAAATCCCAGGTCAGTACATCCGGCAGAGTATATCCAAGATTTTCCACGTAGGTCTTATTCACGTAGCAGGCTTCGGTGGAACGCATATAGGGTACGGCATAGAAATGACCGTCGATGGAGCATTCATTCAAAAACTGCGGAATGACTTCTTCTCTGGCAGGACCGTCATAGGCAAGCTGTGTACCGCCCAAACCGTATTTCTCATCAGCAAACAGGTCATCCAGAGGAACTACGGTGTTCTGTCCGGTGAGGTAGGTGGCAATGTGATCCGGGTAGGTGATGCAGACATTGGGTGTCGTATTGGTGGAAATATTGGTAATGACATCGTTGTAAATTTTGCCGTAATCCGTGTATAGATTCAGGTTCACCGTGATATTGGGATACAGGGCTTCAAAATCCGCAATGGCTTTTTTATAGATTTCCGTCTGGGTCTTGTTGGTATCGTTTTTCGCCCAGAAGGTGATCTCATAGTTCCTGGAAGTATCGAATTCCTCCGGAACGGTGAATTCCGGCAGCCCCTTGGAACCATGGCAGCCGGTCAGAGACAGGGACAGCCCGCCCAGGGCACATAAGAGTGCCAGCTTTTTGCTGAATCGACTCATCCTTTGGTACCTCCTCTGGCAACGCCTGCCATGACTTTTTTACGGAAGACGAGGAACAACACCACCAGAGGAACGGAGATCACGACCACCGCAGCCATCATGGCAGGGATGTTCTCTCTGCCGAAACCATTCTCGCGGATCTCCTGGATACCGTTGGACACCAGATAGTAATCCGGATCATCGGTGATCAGTCTGGGCCACACATAGGAGTTCCAGCATTCAATAACCTTCAGGATCACGATGGTGATCAGCGTGGGCTTGCAGATGGGCACCATGACCTTGCGCAGATATCGCAGATCAGAAGTGCCGTCCACCTTGGCGGCATAATACAGCTCGTCCGGAATCTGTGCGAAATTCTCTCGCAGCAGATAGATATAAAATACGCTGGTCACGGAAGGCAGGATCAGGCCGGTGAAGGTATTACGCAGATCCAGGTTCGTGATAGTAGTGAAATTCGTAATGACCACCAGCTCGTTCGGAATCATCATCAGGGATAAAAATAACGTAAAGATCAGATCTTTTCCGGCAAAGTTCAACCTTGCAAACGCGAAGGCCGCCAGAGTGATGACCACCAGCATAATGGCAGTGGTGACCACAGTGAAAAACAAAGTGTTCCACAGGTATCTTCCCAGAGAAACAGTGGTAAAAGCGTCCACGTAGTTCTGCAGAGTGGGAGACAGGGTGAAAAATTTCGGAATATATTCCGCATTATAGGAGCCGTAGCTTTTTACGGAGGTCAGTACCATCCAGTAAAAGGGGAACAGTACGATCAGCGCCCACAGACACAGAAAAAAGTAGATGACCCCATTGCGGATATTGCCGTGAATCCGGGTGCGTTTCTCGATTCTTTCATAATCAGATGTAATATCAGACATCACAAAGACCTCCTTTCCTATACATAGTGGACATGCTTTTTGCTGACCAGCAGATTGATGCAGGTGATGGTCAGGACGATGGCAAACAGCAGGATCGCCGCAGCGGAAGCATAGGAAGGATATCCGCCACTGTCGCCGTAGAGCATGTCGTAGACGTAGCCGACGATAGTATTCATCTCTGCGGCATTTAAGTTCGTGCCGAAGAGTGCCACGGCATCACTGTAGGCTTTGAATGCGCCGATAAAGCCGGTGATGATCAGGTAGAATACCATGGGGGAGATCATGGGCAGTGTGATCTTGGTGAACATCCGGAAACGGGAAGTGCCGTCCACTTTTGCTGCATTGTAGTACATGGGGTTCACACTGGCGAGAGCACTGGTCAGGATCAGGATCTTAAAGGGCATAACGATCCAGATGGTGTAAAAGCACAGCACGAACATTTTCGCCCAGTAGGGTCCGTCGATGAAATCCACGGAGCTGCCGCCGAAAAACTGGATCAGTAGATTGATCAGACCGTCGGAGTAAGGAGTTTTTTTGAAAAGAATCATGAAGACCAGACCGACCGCCAGAGTATTGGTCACATAGGGCAGGAAAAATATGGTCTGGAACAGATCCCGCAGCGGTTTGATGGAGCTTAAGGCGGCAGAGATCAAAAGCGCCAGTCCGGTGGAGACCGGAACGGTGATGATGACCAGAATAAAGGTATTTTTCAATGCCTGTAAAAAGTACGGATCGTGGAGCACATAGGAGTAATTGTACATGCCTATGCCGTAAAAGGTCTGGGATGCAGAATTGTAACCCTCTTCAAAGGAGTACACGAATACGTCGATAAGAGGATAGATCATAAAAGCACCCAGAAACAGGAATGCCGGCAATAGATAGAGCCAGGCTTTCATATTTTGTTTTTCCATAAGAAACCTCAATTCTTTCTGCAGCCCATGAATACCGCCGGACTGCAAAATCGGATAAAATATTAAAAACGGATGCGTTCTTCGGTGTCGGTGCAAAAGAGGAATACTTTTGCGGGCTTTAAGCCGAAATGCACTTTTCCGGTGGGAAGAGATTTCCCTTCGTCCGCATCAATGATGGAACGGATGGTAACGTTCTGGGACTTCTCATGGGTGGAAACAATGCTCACATCCCGGCCCATGACCTCCAGACGTACCAGATCGCAGGAGAGCGGTCCGTCCTCTTTTAAGATGAAGCCTTCCGGGCGGATGCCGACATGCACGGGCTGATCCGATACTCCGGGAGTGGACAGGACAGCTTCGGAGCCAATATATAACTGCTCATTTTTTACCTCACCGGAAAATACATTGATGGGAGGTGTGCCGAGGAACTTTGCAACGAACAGATTCACGGGATCATCATATACGTTTTGGGGCTTGCCGATCTGCTGTACGATACCGTCCTTCATCACGACGATCATATCGGAGATGCTCATGGCTTCGTCCTGATCGTGGGTAACGAAGATGGTGGTGATCTGCGTCTCCTGCTGGATCCGGCGGATCTCTTCTCTGGTCTGGAGACGGAGTCTGGCATCCAGATTGGAGAGAGGCTCGTCCAAAAGAAGAACGCGAGGCAGCTTGACTAAGGCTCTGGCGATGGCAACACGCTGCTGCTGACCGCCGGAGAGCTCATTGGGTTTACGCTCTAACAGGTGGTCGATCTGTACCAGCTTTGCTGCCTCCAGCACGCGCTTACTCATCTCTTCTTTGGAAAGCTTGTCAGCACCCTTCAGATTCTCCAGGGGGAACTGAATGTTTTTTTCCACAGTGAGGTGGGGGTAGAGGGCATAGTTCTGGAACACCATGCCGACACCGCGGTTCTCGGGCGGAAGTCCGGTGACATCATCTTCGCCGAAAAAGATCTTGCCCTCGGTGGGTTTCAGCAGACCGCAGATCAGATTCAGGGCAGTACTTTTGCCACAGCCGGAGGGACCTAAGAGTCCGATCAGCTTGCCGTCGGGGATCTCGAAGTCGAAGTCATTCACGGCAATGACATCCTCGCGGTTCTTCCTGCCGCGGACAGGACCGCGGGAGGGGAATTTCTTGGTCAGATGCTGTAATACGATTTTCATGTGTATATTTCCTTTCTTATAATGAATCTAATGAATTCAAAATGGCTGACCAGTTCAGTCCGCGCCATTCGCAAAGCCGCGTTATCACGCTTTTGAACCTAAATCCCATAGGAGTCCTTCAAAATCGCAAATGATTTTCAGATTCCATAGGAATCTTTCAAATCATTCGATATATGATCCAGGTCGGGGTATACGAAGCTTTCGGAGATGCCGAATACCCGCAGGCTTTCAATAAAGTATTGTTTCCGCCCGGAGGGAATAATGATCTTATACAGCATATTTTCATCGCAGATGTCTTCCAGACGTTCCAGAGAGTTATGTACGGTGAAGTTGGAGTACTGGGAATACATGCGGAGGTTGTTTTCTGTGGAGCTGCAAGCCAGGATCTTGTTTTTCAATTCCGGATTGTGGTGGTTGTGTTTGAAGGCGGGCAGCAGCATTTCCTGGGTGGTGTCCGCATCAATGGGATAGATGCAGTTGCCGAAGCCTTCCTTCTCGTTCAACAGACCCGGTGTCAGTACCCAGACGCAGGCATCGGTGTCCGGAGTCTCCCGGTAAGTCTCCGTGGCGAAAAATACGGCGATCAGGGGAGACTGGGTCCAGTCTAACATTCTCGTGGGCAGACCGTAGTGCTGCATCAGGGAGACCCAGCCGGCGTAATTGTGTTTGTCGGGAGGATTGTCCAGGATCTGTCTCGCCCGGATATAGAAATCATTGGCAATATAGCGTTCGGAGTCCAGTCTTTTCTGGCTTCGTTGGATGGAAGGGATCAGAGTCAGATCCGCGTTCTCTTCCCCGCGGAACCAGAGGCGGACGCCGTGCTTTTGGCGTAACGTACTGACGAACTGCAGGAGTTCATCTATGGTGCTTACTTTTTGTGTTAACATGATAGACCTCGTTCTTATTTTATCCTAGTTGGATGCCTGCGGATTGTTTTGTGCTATTCGCATATCGGGGCATCAAGCTACTTTATTATAGATGGTTTTTCTCAGTTGTACAAGTATCCATTCTGTGGTATGGTAAAAGAAAGAATACGGAAAACGTTTTTATAATAAAAATAAAGCACACAGGAAGGAGTACACTATGGCAAAATGGCTTGATAATGCAATCTTTTATGAAATTTATCCCCAGTCTTTTCTGGATACCAATGGTGACGGTATCGGTGATTTTCAGGGTATCATAGAAAAACTGGATTATATTAAGGAACTGGGATGTAATGCGATCTGGATGAATCCCTGTTTTGCATCCCCCTTCGGAGACGCAGGCTATGATGTGGCGGACTACTATCAGGCAGCTCCCAGATACGGCACCAATGCGGACCTGAAGCGCCTGTTTAACGAAGTACACAAGCGGAATATGCATATCCTGTTAGACCTGGTGCCGGGACATACATCTGTGGCACATCCCTGGTTTAAGGAGTCCTGTAAGGCAGATCGTAATGAATTTACTGATCGTTATATCTGGACCGACAGCACCTGGGGACAGCTGGAAAACATGGGAAGTCTGTGCGGTATCTCCGAGAGAGAGGGCTCAGTGATCGTGAACTTTTTCGCACACCAGCCGGCACTCAATTACGGATTTTATAAAAAGACACAGGACTGGCAGCAGGATCCCGATGATCCGGGTCCTAAGGCGACGCTTGCAGAGATGGAAAATGTCATGCGGTTCTGGATCGGCATGGGCTGTGACGGCTTCCGTGTGGATATGGCAGGTTCTCTGGTGAAAAATGATGAGGACAGCAAGGGAAACATTGCTCTGTGGAGAAAGGTAAGAGCGTTCCTGGATGCAGAGTTCCCCGAGGCAGTGCTGGTATCCGAATGGGGAGAACCGGACAAGTCCCTGCAGGGCGGCTTCCATATGGACTTTTTACTTCATTTTGGACCGTCTCATTATAACGATCTGTTCCGCTGCGAGGAGCCTTTCTTCTCCGGAAGAGGTAAAGGCGATGTGGCAGCCTTCGTGGAGAAATATAAGGAAAATTATGAAAAGGCACAGCGCAAGGGTCTGATCTGTATTCCCTCCGGCAACCATGATATGGATCGTCTGGCGAGAAGCATTCATGGGGAGGAATTAAAGGTGGCATTTGCATTCCTTCTGTCCATGCCAGGTGCACCGTTCCTGTATTACGGTGATGAGATTGGTATGCGCTATGTGGAAAATCTGCACTCCGTAGAGGGCGGTTACGGACGCACCGGTTCCCGCTCGCCCATGCAGTGGGATCATACCACCAACGCCGGTTTCAGCGCAGCACCGAAGGAAAAGCTCTATGTCAAACAAGATGAATCTGCAGACCGTCCCACGGTGGAAGCGCAGATGGCAGATCCGGATTCCCTGTATCATGAGATTCAGAAATTAATTAACATCCGTCAGGCGCACAGCGCATTGCAGAGCCGTGGAGAGATCGAGTTTGTCTATGCCGAGGAAAAACAATATCCTCTGGCGTATCTGCGCAGTGACGACAAGGAGAAGATTCTGGTCATCATCAATCCGGCGGACAGAGAGGTCAGCTTCGACGGAGACTATGCGGTAAAGGAAGCATTGTATACCTTCGGAGGGGAAGCTGCATTTGCAGGCGGAAAGGTTACTGTGCCCGGGGGCAGCGCCGGATTTTATCTGTTGTAGTTGGTGGAATGTATTTTAAAAGAAGTGGATGATCAGTCTGGCGTAGCGGAGGAGCTTTCGAAAAAATGATTGCGGCATCTCTAAAAAAATATGCTATAATGAGCGTAATGCTAGAGTATAAATGAAAAGAGAACCGTATGAATCAGGTAAATTATCAGAAAGAATTAGAGAAAATTTTAAATACCTTACAGGAGAAGGGCGAGGCAGCGTCGGATTACCGACCGCCCCGCCTGTTTCTGCATAGCTGCTGTGCACCGTGCAGCAGTTATTGTCTGGAATATCTGTGCCGTTATTTTTTGATCACGGTATTTTATTACAATCCCAACATTTCCTTTTCGGAAGAATATCGAAAGCGTGTGGCGGAGCAGAAGCGTCTGATCGCAGCTTATAATAAAGAAGAAAAGGGATGGCCCATCGACATCGTGGAGGGAGATTATGAACCGGAGCGTTTTTATGAGATGGCGAAGGGCTACGAGAACTGTCCCGAAGGGGGAGAGAGGTGTTTTCGCTGCTTCGACCTGCGGCTGCGCAGGACTGCGGAGCTGGCGGCAGATGGCGGTTATGACTATTTTGCCACGACCCTGACCATCAGCCCTCTGAAAAATGCGGCGAAGATCAATGAGATCGGGCAGGCACTGTCCGGGGAATATGGTATCCCCTGGCTGCCCTCGGATTTCAAGAAAAAGAACGGGTATAAGAGATCCATCGAACTGTCCGCAGAGTATGAGCTGTACCGGCAGAATTACTGCGGCTGTGCCTTTTCCAAGGCGGAGCGGGAAGCACAGATTGCAAATGCGTAATTGCGTCTTGCGGGATGAGGAATTTTAGGATATAGTAGAAATATTGAAAACAGCGCAGAAGCGTGAGAGATAGAAATTGTGACTGCATAAGATATTCCGGTACATTACAGGAAGTAACGGAATACCGGCAGATTACTGAAAGGTATGAGGATGAACTGACATGAAGAAATTTTTAGAAATGCTGACAGAGGAAATGCAGCAGGCATTTACTGCAGCCGGCTATGACGGGAATCTTGGAAAAGTAATGCTTTCCAACCGTCCAGATCTGTGCGAATATCAGTGTAACGGCGCCATGGCGGGAGCAAAGCTGTATAAAAAAGCCCCCATCATGATCGCAAACGATGTGGCAACAAAGCTTGCAGACAGCAAAGTGTTTTCCGAAGTGGTGGCAGTAGCACCCGGATTTTTGAACCTGAAGGTCAGCGAGGCATTTTTGCTCACCTATTTACAGGGCATGGAAGCAAATGAAAAATTCGGTCTCGAGAAGCCGGAACATCCCAAGAAGATCATCATCGACTACGGCGGACCCAACGTGGCGAAGCCTCTGCATGTGGGACATTTACGTTCCGCAGTGATCGGTGAGAGCGTAAAGCGCATCAGCCGTTATGTGGGTCATGAGGTCATCGGTGATGTGCATCTCGGTGACTGGGGATTACAGATGGGTCTGGTGATCACCGGTTTACAGGAGAGACAGCCGGAGCTGGTATATTTTGATGAGAACTACATCGGGGAATACCCCGAAGAGGCACCGTTTACCATCAGTGAACTGGAGGAGATCTATCCCGCAGCCAGCGCCAGGTCCAAGGAGGATCCCGAGTACAAGGCAAAGGCGATGGAGGCAACCTTCAAATTGCAGAGCGGTGTCAGAGGATATCGTGCCCTGTGGAAGCACATTATCAATGTGTCAGTGAACGACCTGAAGAAGAATTATTCCAAATTAAATGTAGAATTCGATCTGTGGAAGGGTGAGAGCGATGTCCATGACATCATCCCCGAGATGGTCGCTTATATGAAGGACAACGGCTATGCACACTTAAGCGAGGGTGCGTTGGTAGTGGATGTCAAGGAAGACACCGACACCAAGGAGATCCCTCCCTGCATGATCTTAAAGTCCGACGGAGCCTCTCTGTACAATACCACAGATCTGGCTACCATTATGGAGCGTATGAAGCTGTATCATCCCGACGAGCTGATCTACGTGGTGGACAAGCGTCAGGAATTGTACTTCGAGCAGGTATTCCGCTGTGCCCGCAAGACGAAATTGGTAGAACCCGAGACCGAGCTGAAGTTCTTGGGCTTCGGTACCATGAACGGCAAGGATGGCAAACCCTTCAAGACCAGACAGGGCGGTGTTATGCGTCTCGAGAACCTGATCAAGGATACCCAGGATGAGATGTACAAAAAGATCAAGGAAGGCCGCGATATGGAAGATGCCGAGGCGAGAAAGGTAGCGGACGTGGTAGCTATCTCCGCGTTAAAATACGGTGATCTGTCCAATCAGGCATCCAAGGATTATGTTTTTGATATCGACCGTTTCACCTCCTTCGAGGGAGATACCGGCCCCTACATCCTGTATACCATTGTGCGAATCAAGTCTATTTTGAATAAATACAAGGAGCAGGGCGGAGACCTGACCGCTGTAAAATTACAGCAGCCCGGTAATGCGTCCGAGAAAGAGCTTGCCATGGAACTGGCACAGTTCAATACCATGATCGCTACCGCTGGAGAAGAACTGGCACCCCATAAGGTATGTGCCTATATTTACGATCTTGCCAATGCGTTCAACCACTTCTACCATGAGACCAAGATCTTAGGTGAAGAGAATGAGGAGCGTAAGCAGGGACTGGTAGCACTTTTAGTGCTGACCAGAGATATCCTGGAGACCTGTATTGATATGCTGGGATTCGAAGCTCCGGAGAAAATGTAATAAAAATAATATCTATTTAGTAAACCCGCTGAAAAACGGGGACACAAAGCCAGATGGGTCTAAGGTCTGAACATAGAGAAAAATCAGACTATGACAGCCGGTTGCAGCAGATTCCTGAGTGTAGGGGAGTATGTTTATCGTGAGCCGTCTGTCAGTGCACATTTTTGGCAGACGGCTTTTATTGTGCCGTAGAAGGGGAAAACGATGTCTTTAAACTATGAGCAGAACGAAAATGACATCCTGAATAAATTATTGCCGGAATATAGACAGCATTCTGTACAAAGAAAAAGCAATCCAGAAGCAGTTACAGGACACATTGGAGAAAGTGAAGCTGAGTAACGAGATCATTTCCTCCATCGCCAGAACTTACCAGTATATTTCACGGATCGATATTCAGGCAGATTATTTCGAAGAGATCAATAACCGGGATACCGAGCATCTGAAGTTCACGAAATCGGGAAAGCTGTCGGAAAGCAATGAAAAGGTATGCAGACAATACGTGGCGGAGGAGTATCAGGAGGCATTTTTCAAATTTGTGGATCTGAAGACCCTGCCGGAACGCATGAAGAATGAAGAGACGTTAGTCCTAGAATACCGGATGAAGGATGGCGACTGGCACAGACTCCGTTTTGTGGAAAAAAAGAGAGACGAAAACGGTGTACTGACCCATGTGCTCTGCCTGATCCGCAGCATCAGCGATACCAAGAAGTGGGAACATGAACTGATGTATCAGGTGGAGGAAGCCAGGAAGGCAGCAGCTTTGAAGGCCCGTTTCCTGTCAAATATGAGTCATGATATCCGGACACCCATGAATGGCATTATCGGCACGCTGAATCTGGCAAACCGTTATCCGGATGATCTGGAGGTACAGAGAAAGTGCCGGGAACAGATCATGACTTCATCGAAGTATCTGGTCTCTATCGTGAATGATATTCTGGATATGAACAAACTGGAGTCGGGAGGTGTAGTGGAACAGGAGATTCCGTTTAATCTGGCAGAACTGCTGAACCGGGTTAACCTCGGCAAGCAGAAGCAGGCGGCAGAAAAGAATGTGGAATATATTGTTGACTGGGAACAGAGTGATATCCGCCATATGGATCTGGCAGGGAATCCGATCTATGTGGAGAGACTGCTGACCAATATTTCTGATAATGCGGTTAAATTTACCGGACCGGGCGGCAGTGTGCGTGTCTGGTGTGCAGAAAAATATGCGGACGAGGAGCGGGTAGTCTATGAATTCGGCTGTGCCGATACTGGTATCGGCATGAGTGAAACCTTTCTGGAACATGCTTTTGAACCGTTCACGCAGGAGAATGAGACCAGCAGATCCAGGTACGAAGGCACAGGACTGGGACTTGCCATTGCAAAGAAAATCGTGGACAGGCTGGATGGAGACATTGCCATAGAGAGTAAAAAAGGCGTCGGAACTACTGTGACCATGACACTTCCGTTCAAAATCGGGGAACCGGTGGAGAAGGAGAAGAACGTAAACTATGAGGAAATCCCGGTGGAAGGTCTGCGGGCGCTGTTAGCAGAGGACAATGAACTCAACATGGAGATCACAAAATTCATGCTGGAGGATTACGGGATCCACGTAGAGTGCGCTGCAGACGGAGAAGAGGCGGTACAAAAGTTCAAAAATCTGAGCTGGGATATTACGATGTGATCTTCATGGACATTATGATGCCGAAGCTAAATGGCTGGGATGCCACCCGCAGGATCCGGTCCATGAAACGGTCGGATGCCGGAAATGTCCCCATCATTGCCATGAGCGCCAATGCCTTTGCGGAAGACATTATCAACAGCCGATGGATGAAAAGAAGCTGTTGGAAACAGTGAAGGAATGCATTATGTTCCGGGACCATTCCTGAAGAAACAGCATAGAAACAGCCTAGAAAAGGGCAGAGGATATCCTCTGTCCTTTTCCTATATTAGGATGACTTATCGTGCAACATTACGTACTGAAAATGGTGGGACAACCGGATATAATAGCTACAAAGACAGGAGTTTTTTCTGTGAAGCATGTGGCCTACATTATGGAAAGGAGAAAAATTATGATTTCATTTATATTGTGTCTGTTGCTGTTAACCATTTTATTCGGAATCGCATATAAGATTACCGGGGCAATTTTAAAGGCCTGTGTGTGGCTGCTGATCCTGTTGCCCATCGGCCTCATCCTGTCGGGCGTGGGAGTGATCTTCTGCTGTACAATCATTTTAATACCGGTAGGGATCGGAATTATCAAGGCCGGGATCCGGATGATATTGCCGGGGTAAAGAAATAAAATGATAACAGACTGCCTGATGTGTGGTAAAATAAAGTTATCGCATATCAGGCAGTTTCATTATTATTGATATATAGTATTGATAAATCAGGAAAGGTGATGGCATATGGAGATCAAAAGTATACTGATCAAAGATACAACGAGAGAAGAGCGGATCCGCATTATACAGGAGGGTTTGAACCAGTGCGGTGGAGCCTGTGACTTCTGCAACGGTTGTGATAATCTGGGCGGTGGTTCCGTGGATACATTTTATGAACCGTACATTAACGGGGAGAAGGAACTGCGGCAGCTGAATGAGGAATACAGAAGCAACATGGGACTGGTGAGATAGGAGACGGGCTATGTTTTTCATACCGTGTATTAAGTGGAATAAGCACTATTATGTGCGGACAAGCTGCTGTAATACGCTGTATGAACTGGATCCGGAGATGGGAAAGGCCATTGCCCGGGGAGAGCAGGTACTGATTCGCCCGGAGCATTTGCAGAGAATTTCAAAAGTGACCTATGGGTATAACTATAAACATTGCAATTACTGTGGGTATGAGACAGCAGAAAATTTTGAGTATTGCCCAAAGTGCGGTAAGAAATTTTAAAAGCGAGAGGGGACGTGAATCTGTCTCGATTTCAAAAGGGAGTGTTACTCACAAGGACCATTGTCTTTCCAGGCACCTTTCCATTTTGGTTTTTCTGTGGAACGTTTTGGTAGATTCATAGTGTTCATCAGGCGGTCCACTCTGCCGAGACTGATGTTTATGCCATAATCACGTTCTAATACACGACGGATCTTGTAAGCACCAAGAGAGTTATCGTAATCAGTATAGATTTGTAAAAGGTGCTTACGAATCAACGGATTTTCTTTTGTACGAGGTGCTAAATCTGAATAAAAGTGCTTGTAATAAGTACTGCGATTTATGCGAAGAACTCGACAAAGAGTTTTGATATCGTATTGATGACGCAGCTTATGCACGGCATCTAATCGTTGCTTGAGTGTGGCGTGAATATGGCAATCGCTTTTTTTAGTATTTGGTTTTCTTCTTCCAGCTGAGCCATACGTTTTTGAAGCTCTTTCACCTGCTTTGCAGTAAGAACTTCACCGTCATCAGTTTCAACAGTTGAATACTGTTTGACCCATCTGGAAAGAGCAGTTTGAGATACGCCGTACTCTTTGATAAGAGAGGCCTGAGTTTTACCATTGTGGTAAAGCTCAACGAGGGTTCGTTTGAAATCCTCATCGTAATGTTGTTTTGTGGACATAAAAGATACCTCCTTTTGGTGTCTATGTTAATAGTAAGTCTATTTAACCAATGTGTCCACTTTTATAAGTATAATGCAGGTAGTACACATGATAAGAATTGCTGTTTGTGATGATGAAAATGTAATTGTGAATCAGATAGAGCATATAATTTCTGAAGTATGCAAGCGGGAAAGCATTCCCGTGAATATTGATGTTTTTTACAGTGGTAGGGAACTCAAAAGGCAGGTTACATCAGGAACAAAGTATGACATCATCTTTTTGGATATTCAGATGAAGGGTGGCGATGGCATCACTGCGGCTGAAAATATACGGAAGGTGGATGATAATGTACTTCTGATTTATGTATCAGGCTATGATAAATATATGATGGAATTGTTCCGGTTGGATGTATTTGGATTTATAAAGAAACCAATCGATGAGGAGATATTGACAAAGACATTTCTGGAAACTTATCAGAGAGTCTGCAGTAAAATGGTCTATTTTACCTTTTCTTATAAGCATGAAGAATATAAAATTCTATGTAAAGAGATTTTATACTTTGAAAGCAGTGCCAGGAAAGTTACAATATATACGCAAAACGGGGAGCATTACACATTTAACGGGAAACTGTCAGAGATAGAACAAAAAATGTCAGATGGAAAAATACCTTTTTTGAGAGTACATCAGTCTTATCTGGTAAATTATTATTTGATTAGATCAAGGACAAAAATAGAAATAACGTTGGTAAATGGGAAGAAACTGCCTATAAGCGAAGAACGGCAGAAATACTTTAACCAACAATACAGCCATCTTCTGGGAGGGGAAATCAATGTATAATCAAATAGAAGATATTCTATTAAATATTTCTATTGTTATCGCAACCGTATGGATTGTAAAAAGATTTTGGGGAAGCTTTTTTGAAGAAAAGCAGAATAGTATACTTTCTGTTTCTCTGTGGATTGTTTATTGCATATTCCAATTTTTCTTTGGTTATCATAATGGGCGCCTGCAAATTTTTGCAACCATTCTGAACATTTTACTGATTCTGTCCATAGCGATGGTTGCCTACCAAAGCCGTGGAAAGGAAAAATACTTTTTATTGGCTACATTCTATGCAGGCTGGTCGTTGATTGAGGTCTTTGTCTTTTCCCTAATCAATAGCTTTGACATAGGGGAAAGCCAGCAAAGGGATATTATTGGGTTGGTATTATCGAACATCCTGATGATCCTTTCTGTATATGCACTGTCGATGGTGGCAGAAAAAAGAAAGGAGAGTCCGGTACCGGGAAAATATTATTTTTTTCTCCTGTTGGTGCCAGTGGGAAGCATAGCCATTGCAATCAATGAATTTTGCTCAGAAGGAAAGTCCTTTTTTGCTGTTATCACTATCAGCATTCTTATCTTATTTAATGTCATTATTTTTGAATTGTATGTAAAAATAAATAAAGTTTTTGCTTATGAAAAAGAACATACAGTTTATGCCCAGCAATTTGATATGATCGAAAAAATTACGGTATCGCAAAAAAAGATGTTGGAGGAATTTTATGAGGACAGGCACAATCTGCTGAATAAACTTATTGTTTTAAAAAACAGCGTTGAAAACAGTGATAAAGAGTCTGTAATCAGAAACCTGAATCAGATTATCAAAAACAGCAATATTTCCGAAAACATTTCCAATACCGGCAACAGTACCATTGATTGTCTGATTAATTTCAAATATGCCGTTGCTAAGGAATACGGGATTACATTTCAGTTAAAAATATTTATTCCAGAGGAGCTTTCCATGGAACCATGTGATATTGGCATAGCACTGGGAAATGCACTGGATAATGCAATAGAAGCTGTCCGGGACTGCAGGCAGCACCAAAAGGTGATAGAAATATCCATGGGAGTGAAAAAGCAGGCGCTGGTCATGCTGATAAAGAATCCATATGAGCATGTCTTAAAAAACGACAGAAGCGGAAAATATCAATCCACAAAAACAGAAAGCGGCAGACATGGATATGGATTAAATTCCATAGCAAGAATTGCAGAAAAGTACCAGGGCGAAATTCTAGTGGAAGCACAGGATTCTGTATTTTGCCTGACCGTTGTTATGAATTTGCCGGAAAATTGACAGCTATTGCCGTATTTTTGACATATTAGGGATTATTTTGAGGGGAATATGATACCTGACTTTGGGAGTTGAATCTTAAAATATGGTGCTAAGCCACGGATTAAAACCTGTGCTTAGCATTTTTTCTGATGTCTCCGTCGTTTAAAAAGTAGGAACTTAACGGCAGGCCGATAAGTGCTGAAAATTCTTTTATAAATTTAGAACCCCGTGCAAGGTTGATATACTTTCGGTCTGATATTTTACAACTCGGAACTCATGGATAAAATTAAAGATATCCTAAAGACGGATGACCGTTGTCATGAATCTACTGGAAAATTGACAGCTATTGCCGTATTTTTGACATATTAGGGATTATCTTGCGGGGAATATGATATGATTACAAAAATAGTTCATTAAGGGGGTAAACGAAGAAGAGAACGAGTGTTTTAAAATAAAGCTGATGAAGTATTTATGCTTGGATTTTTTTATCGGAATAGTTTGCACTATATTTGAAAAGGATAGCTACTTCTTGGAGCTAAATATAATATTTTTAATAGTTGTAATCACAATGCTGATAGGGAAATGCAGAAATCATTTGAAAAATGTATGTAAAAGCTATGTTCCAGGAAAAGGTCTCTGGTAGCTGGGTCAATGTGGAATCATGGGAAGATTCGAGCAATACCATAACAGCATCTGGCTTGGAAATATATCTGGTTTCCAGAGGTACATATCGAGTTACAATGACGTGTAGTGTTAATGGAGAAATTAAAACGGCAACATCGGCAGAAAAGAATTATCAGTTTGTAGAAAAATGTAATGTGTATTGCAGGTGGGGAAATCTGCTTTGCAACTATGGATGGGAGTGGTGCCCATGAAGAGTCTATAATGGCGAGAAATTTGAGAAGTGAAACGGAGGAGATTTTGAATGAAAATATTGACAAAAGTTATGGATTTACTTGCATTATCGGTTATCTTGTCTTTTATGATTTTGATGTTTTCAGGATGCCAGATGGCTTCCGGTACTCTTTCCGAAAAGGAAATTACTGTGTTTAACACAGAATTTTTCAATGGTGACATAACGAACATGAACAATATGCTGTTATCCAGCGAGTATAGTCAACCAGATGAAATTAACTTGTTTGAGTTATTTTATAATGGCGTTGGAGGAGCGTTTGGCGAAGTATCGGAGGATGAACTGTCAATGCTGACAGAGTTATGTAGTGATGCCCCGTATTTGGATATCATAAAAATCACAGCAAATGAAATGGATGCTTTTTTGCAGGAAAAAATGGGAATAAGTCTGGCGGAGACAAAAAAGACAGGCTTGGACAGTTTCTATTATTTGGAGCAATATGACAGTTACTATCTGATTATGGGAGACTCGAATTTTGATTGGTGTATGGTTACTTCCGGAACTTGGGAGTCAAATAACAAACTCATACTGAAATACGAAAAAGAGTATGAGGGGGGGCAATGGGTGGTCATTTTACAAAAGACGGATGATGGTTATTTGTTTATTTCTAACCAGAAGGCAGATTAAACAAGTTCAGACGAGAAAGAGAGGTATTTTATGAAGAGAAAAGAGGAAGCAATGAAAAAGTATATTGCGAGTTTTTTAGCTATTACGCAGCCTGCTTTGAAAGCTGTAAGTTGCACAGATATTGCAACTGGTGCAGGAGGACATCGTTACGGGCTATGTCAAATGGGTGCCGCATTGCGTGCAAAAAATGGTGATTCCGCATCGAATATTTTGTTGTATTATTACACTGATTGCAGGATCATATCCTGCACATTAAAATAGAAAATGTGCCAGAAAGAGATTAAGACGAGTATGGGTAAGATGAAAAATAAGGTTTTGCCGGTCTCTGTTCTTGTGTTGTTTATGCTGATGTGCATCAATGCGTGTGGAATATCGAAATCCAGAGATAGTGCTGATATGGTCTCAGAGCTTAATAACAGGATTATAGAAAAGGTAGCAGAGAATTACGAAGAAGGTAACATCAGTGCATTAGATATTGTTATAGTTCGGATTGATTTTGGTTCTTTCTCGCAAGATAATGCCAGTGAAATATTCGTGTTATGCAAGATTTTGAATACCCCTCATGTTGCAGGATTGGATAAAACGGTGGGTATCCTTTTAGATGCTGATTCATTAGAAATGGTAGCATATAAGGAGTTTGCGGCTGATAAAGTAGTTATAAACTGTATTCAAGCGAGTGACGGACAAAGCAGAATATTGGTATCAAAAACCACAACATATCAAGGAATATCAACACAGGAAATTCAGCTTTTAGCTGTCGAAGGCAGTCAATGGGTAGAAATTCCGATAGATGCGCTAAAGATCATTGGAGATGAATCTTTTTATTATATGGATATAGTAGATGATTTGATTATTGTGGCATCTGAGGATAAATTGATAAGTTCTGAAGAAATCGTAGCAGTATTAAAGTGGAACCCTGAGACAGAGCAGTTTGTTTTGGAACAGTAACGGGTTTGGTGGTGTGCAAGTCCAAATTATTAAATAACAATGTGCATAAAGAAAAGCAGAAATCTGGCTATATTAGATGAAATCACCATGACCACTAATTCCTTTGTCTATCAGAATGCTGAAAGCGGTGATGCTAAAGTTCAATTTTCATTAAAAACCGTATTTTCCAAAGAGGAAAGAAGTTCGGCAACCGTAACTTTTTCCACGGAGTCAACTTTCGTACCTTTTGTTTTAGGCTTCTTAACCCTGGTTTTAAGAGGAGAAAACCGGCGCATTTTAAACTCTGGTTTAAACATTATCACCGTCAGAAATCCAGAAGTAAACATATTATTTGATACTTTGAGAAATCAAAAAATCGGAAACGCTGTATTTATCAGCATTTCCGACCCTTTTAACCTAATAGCGAGAGGGGGATTCGAACCCTCGACACTGCGGGTATGAACCGCATGCTCTAGCCAACTGAGCTATCTCGCCATATGACCAACCGAAGTTGGAATGGAACCTATAGGGCTCGAACCTATGACCCTCTGCTTGTAAGGCAGATGCTCTCCCAGCTGAGCTAAGATTCCATTTCGTTGCTCTCGCAACCGACCTGTTCAGTATACAATGCGTGTCCCACTTTGTCAACACGTTTTTTGATATTTTTGTAAAAATTTTGTATGCAATTAGAACAATAATAGCAAAAAGCAGGAAATTACAGGGCTTTCTTTACACTGATAGCCTTCATGGGGCACATTTCCTGACAACAGAAGCAGGAGATGCAGCCTTTTCTCTTGAATTTCGCCTTGCGATTTTCGATTCTGATGACATGTGCCGGACAGCTTTCCGCACATTTTCCGCATCCCACGCATTTCTCCGGGGTCAGCTGCGGATAGGATTTCAACAGTCGGGAAGCCACGAACATGAAAGGCTTGCGTAAAAATTTCGGCACACCGTTGGTAAAATCTAATTTTATGGTATCCGGCTTCTGAAAAGGAGATAAGCCTTCCGGAACCGGATCTCCCACAAGCGCCAACTCCTTAGGGCGAGCCAGACCTTTTTCCAGTGCCTGACGCAGCATGACGATCTCTGTAGGTTCTAATCCCATAAGTTTTGCGGCGAAGCAGTCCTGGGTATAGAAATCTTTTGCCGCCAGCAGCATATGCAAAGGATGCGAAGTGCCGCCGGTGGGACCGTTACCCTCCATGGCATCAATGGCGTCAATGACGGTGAGATTGGGAGCTACGGTCTGAGCCAGTTCTAAGAGCATGTTGGAGAAATCTTCGATCTCCGGCCAGCGGTAGTGCATCTGGGGCTTTTCCAGACCGGGGATGGTGCCGAAGAGATTCTTGATGCCGCCGGAATAGCCGGTCATGGCATGGGTCTTCAGTTTACAGATATTAATGATATAATCGGCTTCCACGATAGGAGTGATCAGGTGGAAACTGTGATTTTTAAATCCTGCCGGACAATTTACGGTCTGTGCGGAAAAGTCCATGTTGAGTTCAGCACCTTCGCCCAGAGTATCCATGCCGCATACGTGATATACGTGTTTCATGGCTTCGGCATTGTAGAGACCGCCGGAACTTTCCGCAATGGTGATGTGCTGCATGCCCTGCTCTCGCAGCCACCTGATCACAGCTTTTATGACCAGAGGGTGGGTCGTGGCGGGAAAATCCGGGGATTTCGCCATGACGAGATTCGGCTTGATGACGATCTTCATCTCCGGGCGAAAGTCTGCGGCGATGTTCAAAGCCTCCATACTTTTGCAGATGGCGGGATAGATCAGTTCTTCGTTATATTCCGGTACGATGTGTAATGTCTGTATCATAATGACCTCTAAAGTGGTTTATTTTCTATATAGTACATGAATTTACTTGTTTTTTCAATGCTTCCGTGCTATACTACGAAATGTTGTTGAGATTTGATGGAAGAAATCAGAAGCGCATCGCAATGATTTCTTTTTTTGTGCTAAAAAGGAGTATTTTGTGAGTTATTTTTTGGAAAATGAAGAAGTGGAAAAAGTAGAAGAGGTAAAGGAGCAGGACGGTATCGCATCGATCGAGCCGTTGTTGGATAACCGTATCGTCCGTGCGATTCGTGAGATGGGTTTTGAGAAGCTGTCTCCGATCCAGGAGCAGGCAATTCCCTATTTATTACAGGGTGAGGACATCATCGGGCAGGCGCAGACCGGCACGGGCAAGACCGCGGCATTCGGAATCCCGGCAATCCAGCACATCAATCCGGATGTGAAAAAGTTACAGACCATTATCTTATGTCCCACCAGAGAACTGGCGATCCAGGCAGCGGAAGAACTGCGGAAAATCGCCAAATACATGCACGGCATCAAGGTGCTGCCGGTCTACGGCGGACAGGATATCAGCCGTCAGATCGCGGGACTGCGGGGCGTACAGATTATCGTGGGAACCCCGGGACGTGTCATGGATCACATGCGCAGACATACTATCAAGCTGGATCTGGTGAACATGGTGGTACTGGATGAGGCGGATGAGATGCTGAACATGGGCTTCCGCGAGGATATGGAGCTGATCCTTGGTCAGATCCCCGGCGAGCATCAGACGGCACTTTTCTCCGCAACCATGCCGAAGCCGATCCTGGAGATCACAGACCGTTTCCAGAACGATGCAAAATTAGTAAAGGTGGCAGCGCAGGAGCTGACCATTCCTCTGGTATCCCAGAAGTTCTACCGCGTGAAAAATCAGGATAAGGATGCTGCCTGCGTAAGACTATTAGAGTATTATCAGCCGAAGCTGACCCTGATCTTTTGTAATACGAAGAAAAAGGTGGACGAACTGTCGGATTTATTAAAGGAGCAGGGCTTCCAGGCGGAAGGACTGCATGGAGACCTGTCCCAGGCGCAGCGTGACGCGGTCATGAAGCGTTTCCGTAACGGCGGAACCAGTATCCTGATCGCTACGGATGTGGCAGCCAGAGGTATTGATGTGGATGATGTGGAAGCTGTCATCAATTACGATATTCCCCAGGATATCGAGTATTATGTGCACCGTATCGGCAGAACCGGCCGTGCCGGCAGAAAGGGCAGATCCTTCACATTTGCCAACAGCAGGGAGATCTACAAGATCCGCGAGATCGAGAGAGTCTGCCATACCACCATCACGGAGAAAAAGCTTCCCGGAGCTGCGAAGGTGCTGAAAGCGAAAGCAGACAAATATCTGAACAAGGCATGGGAACTGCATGAGCATGAAGACATCGAGCTGATGAAGAGCTTTTTACAGCGGAAGATGGAAGAGGAAGGCTGTGATGCACTGGAGCTGGCAGCGGCCATGCTGAAATTACAGGTCGGTGACAAGGGCGAGGAGATCGCCGCAGATGAATATACAAAGCGTGGCAATCGTTTCGGGGACAGAGGCCGGTCCGGCAGAGGCGATGGTGAAGTCCGCAGCTTCCACAGAGGAGACGGAAGACGGAGATTCGGTCGTGAAGACGGGGAACGCAGAAGATTCGGCCGCGGTGACAGAGACCACAGAGAGGATGGAAGCGCCGGATCCGGTGAGGGTAGACGCCGCCGCAGAAGCGACAGCCGCGAAGACGGAAGAAAATGGAACGACCGCGACAGGAAAACCGCAGATCGTAAGCCCTCCGCAGAGAGAGCAGAGAGAGAAGCGAAAAAGAGAAAGAAACGGGAAGAGCCGGGCATCGGCAACAGTTTCCCCAAGAGAAAACGATCTTAATTTAATGAGAAAACTTGTAGATTTGCCGCAAAAGCCGCAGTTGTGCTTTTGCGGCAAATCGTGTATAGTTAGGGAAGAATGCATAGGCAATAACAGAAAGGTCTGCGGTATGAAAACACTGAAAAAACAGATACCATATATTTTGCTGGGAGCGACGCTTTTGCTCCTGCTTGGTCTAAATATCATCAGCCAGGATCACTGGCTGGATTCCGATATGGCGGCGGAGATGATCTTTTCCCGGATCCTATCCGAAGAGCACCACATTTTTTCCACGACAAACTGGTATTATTCCACGGAATTCCGCGTGTTGTATACACAGCTGATCATGGGGCCGCTGTTTCGCATCTGCAGCAACTGGCATGTGATCCGCACGATCACGAACCTGGTATTTTACGGGCTGATGATGGCTTCCTATTATTATTTTATGAAGCCGTTAAAAGTATCCCGCGGACTTACGGTGTTAAGCTCCTGTCTGCTGCTGCTGCCTTTTTCCGAGACCATGATGACGCATATGCAGATGGGCAATACCTACATGTCCCATGTGATCCTGGTGCTGTGGTTCTTCGGTATGTATCTGCGGTTGTGTAGCGGAGAATATTGTGCAAAACGTAAGGTCAGTCTGTGGATATTCTATGTGTTGCTTGCTATCGTCTGTGGAATGTCCGGCGTGCGTTACCTGCTGGCATTGCAGTGTCCTCTGGTACTGACTTCCTTTTTCTATCTGCTGGGTGGAGAGGAATTTCAGAGCTTCCGCGGAGAGATGACAAAGGAGCATTTCCGCGCTCTGCTTCCTACGGACAGGATGCGATATTTTCTATATAGTCTGGTGGGGGCATTTTTCGCGGTAGCGGGTTATGGCATTAATGTTGTCTTCATCAGTCATAAATACGTATTCCAGACCTATGGTGCCACGAATTTCATCGCGCTGTATCACGGTGTGTTATTTGACCGGATCCAGAATGCGGTGGGGTGCCTTTTGATGCTTTTTGGCTATATTCCGGATAAGGGATTTTTATCCCTGCGGGGTGTTGTGACGATGGCAGCCTTTGTGATGCTTGGCATCTACGGATACGTTACGGTCAAAAGCGGGAAAATGCAGCGTGTCACGGGATTTCGCAGTCTGATCACACTGTTTTTGAAAGTCAGTTTTGTACTGAATCTGTTTGTGTTTATTTTTACCACCAGTACCATGGTGCCGCGGTATTATATCACGATCTTCATTTTCGCCCTGCCGGTATTGTGTTTTTATCTGGAAGAGGAAAAAATGCCCTTTGACAGATTTGCGGTGGCGGCACTGCTTACTATCTGTCTGATCCTCGGAACGGGGAAAACGGTGATGTCTTTCCTGACGGTGGACAAGAACGAGACGAAGCGTCCAGTGGCGGAATTCCTTGCGGGGAACGGATATGATTTCGGCTTCGCTACTTATAATAATGCCAATATCATCACGGAGCTTACGAATGGTGAAGTGGAGATCGGCAACATCGGAGATCCCGAGCACCTGGAGTATTTCAAGTGGTCTTCGCCTATGAAATATTATGAGGAAGGGTATCATGCCGGGGAGACATTCCTGCTCCTGACGGCGGAGGAGTGTGCGGAATATGCAGAGGCTCCGGCATTAAATCAGGGCGAAAAGGTATATGAGGACGGCAGTTATACCGTCTATGTATTCGACAGCACGGAGGAACTGATGAACTGTGCGGTGGCGAGACAATAATGAAAGAGATTTAGCATATTGCAGGCGATATTGCAACCCGCCGTCGTGTGGATCTGGATACAGAGGCCGGGGGATAACGTCTGCGGAAAGGTTGTAAGTATGAGAATCGGAATGGGATATGACGTACACCGTCTGGTGGAGGGAAGAGACCTCATCATCGGCGGCGTGAAAATACCTTATGAAAAGGGACTTTTGGGACATTCGGATGCGGATGTCCTGCTCCATGCGATCATGGATGCGCTGTTGGGAGCGGCGGCGCTGGGGGACATAGGGAAACATTTCCCGGATACAGATCCGGCATACAAGGGTATTTCTTCCATAAAATTGCTGGAAAAAGTGGGCGAGCTGCTGGAAGAAAATCATGTGTTTATCGAAAATATCGATGCGACGATCATTGCACAGGCACCGAAGATGCGCCCGCATATCGATACCATGCGGGAAAATATCGCGAAAGCCCTGCTGATCGATGTGGGACAGGTCAATGTGAAGGCTACCACGGAGGAAGGACTGGGATTCACCGGCAGCGGAGAGGGAATCTCCTCTCAGGCAATCTGTCTGGTGACTACGCCGTTTGATCTTACGGCACAGGCGATGCAGGGCGGCTGCGGAAGCTGCAGCGGATGCCCGAAGAACTGATAATTTCGGGAAATAAGAACTTGACAAATGGGTCGATAGGATATAGACTTTAATTAGAACAAGGTCTGTACACTATCGACCTTTTATAATGTGATGAGTGCAAAAAAGCCAATAGGATTGCATAATTGGCAAGTGCTGGATTAAGAAAGATACAAGGAGGAATGGGAATGTATCAGATGACGGAGACAGAATACAAATTTGCTGAGCTGATCTGGGAGGAGGAACCCATCGGTTCCGGAGAACTGGTAAAACAGTGCGCGGAGAAGTTCGGTTGGAAGAAATCCACTACCTATACGTTTATTAAAAAGCTTTGTGAGAACGGTATTTTCAAAAATGAGAATGCCATCGTATCTTCCGTATTGAATAAGGAGGAATACCACAGAGCCCAGGGGGAGGCTTTCGTGGAGAAGGCTTATGGCGGTTCGCTGCCGAAGATGATCGCAGCATTTATCCAGAGCAAGAAGCTCAGCGCAGCGCAGATCGCTGAGATCGAAGCTATGATCGAGGATTATAAGAGCTGACGGAGGAGATTGGATGAGGGAGATTTTAGAGAAGGTATTTGGGATCGTTTGTAACTTGAGCCTGGTGGGAAGTTATTGCATTTTGCTGGTGCTGGTGGCGAGACTGGTGCTTCGCAGGGCTCCCAGATGGTGTTCTTATCTGTTGTGGGGGATCGTGTTTCTGCGCCTGTGCTGCCCGGCATTTCCGCAGACACAGATCAGCCTGATCCCACAGCGGCTGGTAACGGAACAGACGGTGAGCACCGCACTGACAGCATCCGGAGAAAAAGCAACCTTGGAAAATCCGACCGCGGAAGCAATACAGATTTCAGGCATGACGGAGCAGATCGATAGTGACGATGGCAGTCAGTCGGAGGCACTTTCGCAGGAGTCCTCTATGGTAACCGGACAGACAGGAATGTCTGCAACGAGCGGTCCAACCAAGGAAATGTTTGCAACACACAGCACACAGATGCTGAAAACACTGGCGGGAATCGTGTTACCGTACTTGTGGCTGATCGGGTTTGTTGGGTTTGCCGGTTATCATCTGTTTTCCTATCTGCGGATGTATTACCGTCTGCGTCAGCCGGAAAATGGCGTTCATAAAGTAGAAGAAGGAATTTGTGAGATTAAGGGAGGACACCTTTCGTTTGTCATGGGGATCCTGCATCCGACCATTTATCTGTCGTCGGAGCTTGCCGGGGAGAGCAGAGAGGTAGTGTTGTGCCATGAGAGGGTGCATTTGCAGAGAAGAGACTATCTGATCAAACCGGCAGTGCTTTTTATCTGTTGTGTGCATTGGTTCAATCCCTTGGTGTGGCTGGCATTTTACCTGATGAATATGGACTGTGAGATGTCCTGCGACGAAAAAGTGGTAAAGCTTTTGGGAGAGGAAAGCAAGAAGGTCTATTCTTATACACTGTTGGAGGAAGCCAGCGACGGCAGGTGGAGAAAATACCGTGGTGGTACGATCTGTGCGCTGTTATCCTTCGGAGAGGATCATGTGAAGAACAGGATCCGTCATGTGCTGGATTATCGCAAGCCTCCGTTCTGGATCCTCATCGGTGCGGTGGCGGTGATCGCAGCACTCATCATCTGCCTGTGCAGTAATCCGGGAGGAAACCGCAGTGAGGAAAAACTGCCTACGGAAGCTGCGCCGTCTGCCCAGAATGAGCCGATGGATATCAGTGATACGGAGTATTCCGATGAGGCTGTCTGGACGCAGGAAGAATGGGATATTTATGCGGAAAAGCTGTCGTATGTAACGTTTGAGACACGCTCCGATTTCGCGGAATTTTATTCCCCCGAGCGGATTGAGAGTACCCATTCCTTTGCACAGGAGAAGGGATGGTATGTGAATCACAGAAGGTATGCCGGGAGTCCTGCAAGCTGGGAAATGTTTCAGCTCAGCCGTCTGGAGGAGCGACTCGGGTCGGAGGATCACAGATTCTACGAGGATTATAAGGACCCTGTGACGGCAGCAAAGCAGCTCCTTTCGCTGGGAAAGGGTACCGGTGAGGTGACGGAAGTCCTCTACGAGGCGGCAAGACAGTACCAGCTCTATGGCGATGACCGTATGGGAGAAGGATCGGTGGTCAATGTGGAGTATACTTTTGAGAAGGATGGTTCTGTGATCGAGATTCCCATGGTGCTGGCGGAGGAGGAACAGAAGATCTGGCTGTTGTCTACCGGAGATGTGAGTGCGGCATCCGGACAGAAGATCGGTCCGCTCCCGGGAGAGCAGTCCGCCCGGAGAGTCTATGCGGAATACGAAACGTATTCTCCGGAAAATATGCCGGCGGGACAGTATACGGAGTATCTGGAGACGAAGATCGGAAGCTATTCCGGTTCCGGTATTCATATTCAGGTGTCCAGCTGCGGAATCTATGTGATGTATAATCATACTTTCCGATGTGTGTCTGAGGATGACATCCCGGAAAATATGGCATCGGCTGCAATCTGTGACCGGACTTACTACTGTACTTCCAACGCTTATAACGAGAAGGTGCAGGAGGACAGCAGTATCGGCTGGATGGGCAGCAGGGTATTCTATATGACAGAAGCAGCAGAGTATTTACAGGAGGACGGGAAACCTACACTGTATACGGTGAAGAACTGCAGCCTGGCAGGTGATACCGGATGGGAATTGACCGGGGAAGAAACGGCAGAACCTGTGCTTCCGTTTTCCATGAAAGTACAGAATGGTTTCGTGACGGTCTATAACGGCAACGGAGAACTCTATCAGCAGTATTCCATCAGTGGTCTGGACACCGGAGCCGACAGACTGGATCAGGTGTCAAGGGACCGGTATGCTGTGGAATGGCGGGAAGATATTTTATCTCATCCCGGTATGGTATGCGATGTGTCCCAGAGAACTTTTTCTGAGACCTATGCGTTGATCGATCTGGATGGAGATGCGGCAGCAGAGCGGATCACACTACAGACAGACGCCTGGAAGAACGTGGAAGGTAACAGTCCGGTGAATTACACCTTCGGAGTGGAAGGTAACAATGTAGACCGCCATGCAAGACTGTTGGACAACAGCATTCTCGCTTACAGTCCGGATGGGGAGCAGATCGTGATCGCACTGTATGAGACCGGAGATGATGCTAAGGCGAGAACCGTATTCTTCACCTACGATGGGGAAAAATTACAGGAGACCGGAAGCCTGCAGGCGGACATCCGCCGGTGCCAGTACTGGATCCTGGATGAGGCACCGGAGGGAAAGTGGGTGCTTTTGGAAGAATAAAATACTATTGTGATTACAGAGGTTCTATGCTAATATAAATGGCATAGAACCTTTTCTATTATCAGATCTATTTTCTATTAGAACCCAATGTCGGAGAAATTTTCCAATCCATTGAAATTAAGTAGAAAATATGCTTTTAACTTCATGTTTGCAACTAAAAACAGTTGCAAAAAGCAAGCAGAAAAAATATAATATAATTAACAAGGGGTACAAATGGGACAAAAGGAAAAACTAATTAAACAGTTAAAAAGCAGACCTAAGACATTTACCTTTCATGATGCGGAAGTTTTATTGGATTATCTGGAATTTACGAAATGCAATAAGGGGAAAACCAGTGGTTCGAGAGTGATGTTTACCAGTGAGGTGCACGGGAGCATATTACTGCATAAGCCGCATCCGCAAAAGGAATTGAAAGCATACCAGGTCAGACAATTATGTGATCTGTTGGAACAGGAGGGATTGATTTGAAAAATACGATGGAATATAAAGGGTATGTCGGCAGCGTAGAATTTTCCGAGGAGGATGGATTTTTTTTCGGAAAGGTAATGGGGATCCGTTCCCTGATCTCTTATGAAGGAACCGATGCCAGGAGTCTGGTAGAAGATTTTCATGGGGCGGTAGATGATTATCTGTTACTATGTGAAGAAAATGGGAAAATTCCGGAGAAGGCATATAAAGGTAGCTTTAATATCAGAATTGCGCCGGAAACACATAAAAAGTTAGTGATTCATGCGACTGCATGCCAAATGTCACTGAATGAATATGTGAGGGAAACGTTGGAAAAAGCTGTCATGTAGGAAACTCCAGGGTTGACAAAACAGGTATTTTTGCATATCTTATTTAGTAGGAATTATCGTATATTCAGTAAAGGCATGGAGCAGGAAAAGTACTTTTCGGTGGGACGCCAGAGAGAAGCTGTTAGAAGCTGGGAGCAGCTTTCGTCTGAGGAAAAGGAAGTGCGCCTGTGAGCTGATCCGGGGAACGTTAACAGTAATCAGTATCCGGATCCGGTAAGCACCCGTTATATGCATGGCGTTTTACGCCAGAGTGAAGGGCATTGTCCCTTAAGTAGAGTGGAACCGCGGATAAATTCGTCTCTAAGAGAAGAGTTTGTTCGCGGTATTTTTTTCGAGGTGAGAACATGGGCATCATCAAAAATTTAAAAGAAGAAGTCCGTATTATCAAGGAACGTGATCCTGCGATCCATTCCTCCATGGAGGTTTTGTTATATCCCAGTTTCAAGGTCATGATCCATTACAGACTGGCGCATAAGCTGTACCTGAGCGGACATTATTTCTGGGCACGGTATATCTCCCAGCGGGGCGTGCGCAAGACCGGCATCGAGATCCATCCCGGTGCACAGATCGGCAAAGGATTTTTCATCGATCATGGTAACGGTGTCATCATCGGTGAGACCACCATTATCGGCGACAATGTGACCCTGTATCAGGGCGTGACCCTGGGAGGTACCGGCAAGGAGCACGGCAAGCGTCACCCCACCATCGGCAACAACGTCATGATCAGTGCGGGAGCGAAAGTCCTGGGATCATTCACCATCGGAGATAATTCGAAGATCGGTGCCGGAAGCGTAGTCTTAAGCGAAGTGCCGCCCGGATCCACGGTGGTAGGTGTACCGGGGCGCGTGGTAAAGCGCAACAACGCAAGCCTTCCCCAGGAGACCATGAACCAGACGGATCTCCCCGACCCGGTACGGGAAGACATCACGGTATTGCAGCGTGAGAATTCCGAACTGACCAACCGGGTACTGGAAATGGAAGATGAATTAAAGCAGCTGCGCAGGCTGGTGGTAATGAGCACCGGAGCGGGATCACAGATGAAAAAAGAAGATCAGAATTAGAACAGAACCAGAATCAGAAAGGATAAATTATGAGCATTCAAATCTACAACACCTTAAGCAAGAGAAAAGAAGAATTCAAGCCCTTAGAGCCGGGCAAAGTGAAAATGTATGTCTGCGGACCTACCGTATACAACCTGATCCATATCGGAAATGCCCGCCCTATGATCGTATTTGATACCGTGCGCCGTTACATGGAATACAAGGGATATGAAGTGAACTATGTATCCAACTTCACGGATGTGGACGATAAGATCATCAAAAAAGCTAACGAAGAGGGCGTTGAGCCCGGCGTGATCTCCGAGCGTTACATTGCAGAGTGCAAAAAGGACATGGAGGGCATGAACATCCAGCCCGCTACCAAAAACCCCAAGGCTACCGAGGAGATCGGCGGCATGCTGGACATGATCCAGACCCTGATCGATAAGGGACATGCTTATGCTGCTGCAGACGGTACTGTATATTTCCGTACCAGAAGCTTCAAGGACTACGGCAAGCTGTCTCACAAGAATCTGGACGACTTACAGGGCGGTAACCGTTCTCTGTTAGTCTCCGGTGAGGACCAGAAGGAAGATCCCTTAGATTTCGTACTGTGGAAGCCGAAAAAAGAAGGCGAGCCTTACTGGGATTCCTGCTGGTGCCAGGGACGTCCCGGCTGGCATATCGAGTGCTCCGTTATGAGTAAGCGTTATCTCGGTGAAGAGATCGATATTCATGCCGGCGGAGAGGATCTGATCTTCCCTCATCATGAAAATGAGATCGCACAGTCCGAGGCAGCCAATGACAAGCCTTTTGCAAAATACTGGATGCACAATGCATTCCTGAACATCGATAACCGCAAGATGTCCAAATCCCTGGGCAATTTCTTCACCGTACGTGAGATCTCCGAAAAATACGATCTGCAGGTACTGCGTTTCTTCATGCTGTCCGCACATTACAGAAGCCCGCTGAATTTCAGTGCTGACTTAATGGAAGCTGCGAAGAACGGCTACGAGAGAATCGTCACCAGCGTGGATAATCTGAAGTTCTTACTGGACAAGGCAGCAGATACCGAAATGACCGTGGAAGAGAAGAACTTACTCACCGAGGCACAGGGTTTCGAGACCAAGTTCGACGAAGCTATGGATGATGATTTTAACACCGCAGATGCACTGGCAGCTATTTTTGAACTGGTAAAATTCGTGAATTCCAATGCCAAGGCTGAGAGCAGCAAGGCATTCATGGAAGCATTAAAGCAGGAGATCGTGACCCTGTCCGATATCTGCGGACTGATCGTGGACAAAAAAGCAGAGATGTTAGACAGCGACATAGAGGCACTGATCGAGGAGCGTCAGGCAGCCAGAAAGGCGAAGAACTTCGCAAGAGCCGACGAGATCCGTGATGAACTGTTAGCTAAGGGCATTGTACTGGAAGATACCAGAGAGGGTGTAAAATGGAAGAGAGCATAACCCTTCTTACTAAGATCAAGCAGACCTTCGACTGTGAAGAGCAGGATGTCCGGGCATATTCTCCGCTGACATTAGCCTACATCGGAGACGGGATCTATGAACTGGTGATCCGAAGTATTGTGGTGGAACGTGCCAACCGCTCTGCCAATGACCTGCATAAAAAGACAACACGCTATGTAAAAGCACCGGCGCAGTCCGCCATGATCGAGGCACTGCTTCCGGAGCTGACAGAGGACGAGGAAGCGGTGTACCGCAGAGGACGCAACGCCAAATCCTACACCACGGCGAAAAATGCTTCTGTGGCAGACTACCGCAGAGCTACTGGATTTGAAGCACTGATGGGGTATCTGTACCTGACGGGACAGACAGACCGGATGCTTGAGCTGATCAAAGACGGTATCCGCCTGGCAGGTCTGGAGATCTGAGTGTAATGTAACGCATGTGACAGAGAAGTAATACGTAATGAGAAAGTAATGCATAATGAGAAAGTAATACGTAATAAGAAAGGACAAGCATGGGATATCAGGAATTTACCATAGAGGGCAGAAATGCCGTGATCGAGGCGTATCGTTCGGGCAAACCCATTGACAAGCTGTTCATTTTGGATGGCTGTCAGGACGGTCCGATGATGACCATTAAAAGAGAAGCAAAAAAACATGACACGTTAGTAAAGTATGTGACCAAGGAGCGTCTGGATCAGTTATCCGAGACCGGAAAACATCAGGGCGTCATCGCTTATGCGGCGGCTTATGAGTACGCGGAGGTGGATGACATTCTGGAAGCAGCGAAGAAAAAGGGTGAACCGCCCTTTATTTTCCTGTTGGATAATATTGAAGATCCCCATAATCTGGGAGCTATCATCCGTACTGCCAATCTGGCAGGTGCCCATGGCGTCATCATTCCGAAGAACCGTGCAGCGGGACTGACCGCTACGGTAGCAAGAACCTCCGCCGGAGCACTGAATTATACGCCGGTGGCAAAGGTGACGAATCTGGCGAAGACCATCGAAGACCTGAAAAAGGAAGGTCTGTGGTTCGTGTGCGCGGATATGGGCGGTACTACCATGTACGATCTGGATCTGAAGGGCCCCATCGGTCTGGTCATCGGCAACGAGGGCGAGGGCGTAGGCCGTCTGGTGAAGGAAAAATGCGACATGGTGGCGTCGATTCCCATGAAGGGAGATATCGATTCCTTAAATGCTTCCGTTGCAGCAGGCGTACTGGCTTACGAGATCGTACGTCAGAGACTGCAGGCATAACAGGACGCTGCATCCGGGAACAGGATAGCAAAGGGGAAAGAATGACAGAGCATTTCAAGTATGAAGATATGACAGATGAGGAGCTCATCGACCAGCTTCGGGAAGGCGACAGGCAGGTGATGGACTACATCTGTGATAAGTATAAAAATCTGGTGCGCAGCAAGGCGAAATCCATGTATATCCTGGGCGGAGACAGTGAGGATCTGATCCAGGAGGGGATGATCGGGTTGTTCAAGGCAGTGAGGGATTACGACTGTGGCAGAGACGCCAGCTTTTACACGTTTGCGGATCTGTGTATCAGCAGACAGATGTATACGGCAGTGCAGGCATCGCAGCGGCTGAAGCACACACCGTTGAATACCTATGTCTCCCTGGACAGTCATGGAAGAACGGAAGAGGATAGGGATCCGGAGACACAGACGCTGGCGGAGCTTCTGACGGATAAGACCGGCAGGAATCCGGAGGAACTTTTCCTGGATAAGGAGAGAGTGGCCTATCTGGAGAAAAGGATCGCTACGGAGCTGAGTGAGCTGGAGCGTCAGGTGTTGGATCTCTATATTACGGGAATGAGCTACACACAGATTGCGAAGGTGCTCAGGAGGAGTGAAAAAGCAACAGAAAATGCGTTGACCCGTGCAAAGCAGAAAATCCGCGGCTTTTTAAGCAAAGAATCGAAATTTTAGATTTATTTAATGGATTTTCGCAATCCGTTAGTGGTAACATACTACTATACAGATGCTTACGTCGGAAAGGCGCGGGAATATATGGAAAAATTCAGTGTAAAAAAACCGTTTACAATTCTGGTGATGGTAGTTGCCATCATTATTCTGGGATTTGTAAGCTTATCGGGAATGACAACGGATCTTCTGCCTAAGATGAGTCTGCCGTATTTACTGGTGATCACGACTTATCCGGGAGCGAGTCCGGAGAAAGTGGAGTCCAGTGTGAGCGAACCTGTGGAAAGCGCATTGGGCTCCATTTCCGGTGTAAAGAATGTATACAGTATGTCCTATGAAAACTACGGGATCGTAGAATTGGAATTCGCAGACGGAACGGATATGGATTCCGCCATGGTAAAGGTATCCAGTGCATTGGACAGTGTGAAATCAGCACTGCCGGAGGAATGCGGTTCTCCGAATATCATGGAGATCAGCATGGATATGATGGCTTCTGTATACCTGGCGGCATCCTATGAGGGTAAGGATATTCAGGAGACCTCACGGTTTGTCGAGGACACGCTGATCCCCTATCTGGAACGACAGGAGGGTGTGACCAGTATCTCTGACATCGGAATTGTGGAGAATTCTATCTCTGTGGATCTGAATCAGGATAAGATTGATGTGTTGAACGAGAAAATCCTGGCGAAGACCAATGATGCTTTTGCAGATGCGGTGGATCAGCTGAATGATGCGAAGAAGCAGCTGCTGGAATCGGAGCAGAAGCTGGCAGACAGCACGCAGGAGCTGGTCGACGGACAGAAGGATATCGACGACGGCAGGACGAAGTTAGACGATGCGCAGAAGGAACTGGACGAGCAGAAGGAAAAGCTGGAAGATGCCAAGGGTTCTCTGGAGGAGCAGAAGAAGGATACCGAGAATAAGCTGGCGACCGCCAGCCAGGCACTGGATCAGCTGAACGCATTGCAGACAGACCTGCTGACGTTACAGGCGCAGGAAGCATCGCTGAAGGCGACGATCACCGCGATTGACGGAATGGCATCGACGAAAGATGCCAGAGAGGCAATGTCCGGCGGGCTGGAAAGTCTGATCAGCTTTTTACAGTCTCCCACTGCCAGTGGACTGAAAAGTACGGACTATGCAACAGCCGCGGGAACGCTGGCCGGACTTGGTATTGATATAAAGAGCCTGGGGATTGCGGATGAAGCAGCCTGGGATGCGCTGACCCAGGAACAGTGGGATGCTGCCTTGAAAAAGACGGCGGACGGTTACCAGTCACAAAAGGATATGTTGGATGGCTACGACGACTATGTATCTTCCCTGAACAGCCTTCAGGTCGAGAAAGCCGGTGTACAGGCAGCGGTATCTGCAGCAGAAGCAGAGCTGAAGAAGAGCGGTGTTTCCTATACGGATATTGAAAAGGCGAAAATCGAGGCGGCGGCAGGCTTCGGTGCGGCTTCTGCACAGATCTCTTCCGGACAGAGTGCACTGAATTCCGCCCAGACAACCCTTGACAGCAACAAGGAGAGCCTGGATTCTGCCCAGGACCAGATCACAGAGGGCTGGGATTCCATTGCGGATGCGAAAAAGCAGCTGGCAGACGGCTGGGATCAGTATAATACCTCTCTGGAGAATTTTGAGGTTCAGAAGGCGGAGGCACTTCGTAATGCCAATGCAGACCAGCTGGTGAATATGCAGACACTGTCACAGCTGATCTATGCACAGAATTTTGCAATGCCGGCAGGATATCTGGATGATGCGGAGGACAATTCCTGGCTGCTTAAGATCGGAAGCAATTATGAAAGTGTGGACGAACTGTCCAATATCGTACTTACCAATATTGAAGATATCGGGGATGTACGGCTGTGCGATGTGGCTGACATCACGGTGATCGATAACGCCGATGACAGCTATGCCAGACTGAATGGTCAGAGTGCAGTGGTGCTGTCTGTGTTCAAGAGTTCCACAGCGGGAACAAATGAGGTGAGTAAAAATATCGCTGCTGCAATTTCAGAGCTGGAAGAGCAGTATCCCGGACTGTCGGTACTGACACTGATGGATCAGGGCGATTACATAACTATGATCATTAATGGCGTATTGCAGAGTATGATCGTAGGTGCAGCACTGGCAATCCTGATCCTGGCGCTGTTCTTAAAGGATGTAAAACCCACTATCGTTGTAGCAGTCAGCATTCCCCTGTCTGTTCTGACGGCATTGATATTCATGTATTTTACAGGCATTTCACTGAACATGATGTCGTTATCGGGTCTGGCACTCGGAATCGGCATGCTGGTGGATAACTCCATCGTCGTGATCGAGAATATTTATCGTCTGCGGTCTAAGGGAGTCGGTGCGGCGAGAGCAGCGGTACAGGGTACAAAACAGGTGGCAGGTGCGATTATTGCTTCCACCCTGACAACAGTCTGCGTATTCCTGCCGATGGTATTTACCGCAGGAACTGTCCGTGAACTGATGATGCCCATCAGCCTGACGATCATATTTACCCTGGCGGCATCGCTGCTGATCGCTATGACCGTAGTGCCGGCAGCAGGTTCGACCCTGCTTCGTAATTCCAAAGAGAAGAAGCATCCGTTCTTTGACAAGGTGCAGGATATCTATGGAAAAATGCTGGCATTCTGTCTGAAAGTGAAGGTCGTGCCCCTTGTTATTGCCATCGGCCTGCTGGTATACAGTATCTGGGCGGTCGTACGGATGGGTATCGTCATGATCCCGGATATGACATCTAACCAGATTGAGATATCTGTGCAGATGCCGGAGAATACGGATAAGGAAGAATGCTACAAGAGGGCTGACCAGGTGCTGGATGCCATGACGACCATAGATGGCATCGGAGATGTAGGTGCCATGGCAGGTGGAGATACCACACTGGTGGCTTCTTCTTCCGGTATGTCAGACAGCACCTACGATCAGTTTACATTTTTGGTGCTGACAGAAAATGAGAATGCCGGAAAAGAAGAAGTAAACAGGATCTGCAGGGAGATTGAAGAACGCACAGCGGATATTGACTGTGAACTGACGATATCAACGGGAATGTCTGAGATGAGCACGATGATGGGTTCAGGATTATCTGTTAAGGTATATGGCGATGATCTGGATACCCTGACGAAGATCACACAGGACATTTGTGATCTGGCCGCGACGATCCCGGGCTATGAAAATATTTCCAACGGGCAGGAAGAGCCGGATCAGGTCATCCGTCTTGTGCTGGATAAAGATGCCGCCATGCGCAAAGGTCTGACGGTTGCCCAGATTTTTTCAGAGCTGAACGGGAAGCTGACGGAGAGTACCGATGCCGCCACTGTGACCATAGACGGTGAGGATATGAAGATCGTCGTAAAGGATGGAAGAGAACCGCTGACCCGTGAAAATCTCCTGGACTATAATTTTGAGATCCAGACTACGGATGATAATGGTAACACTGTCACAGAGGATCATCCGCTGTCTGAGTTCGCCACACTAAAGCTGGAGGAGGGTGTGCAGAGCATCAACCGTGAGAACCAGAGCCGCTACATGACGGTGACAGCCACTGTGGCAGAGGGAAGCAATGCTACCCTTCTGTCCAGAGAATTGCAGCCATTGATCGATGCGTATGAATTGCCGGACGGTTATACTATTGACACTGCCGGAGAATCCGATATGGTCAATCAGATGGTGATCCAGATGAGTAAGGTATTGCTCCTGGGTCTTGCTCTGATCTACCTGGTCATGGTGGCACAGTTCCAGAGCCTGCTCAGTCCGTTTATTGTATTGTTCACGGTACCTCTTGCGTTCACGGGTGGCCTGATAGGATTACTGCTTATGAACGAGCCGCTGTCTGTTATGGGTATGATGGGCTTCGTGGTGCTGCTGGGTACAGTTGTCAACAACGGTATTGTGTTCGTGGATTATGCGAACCAGCTCCGTATGGGAGGACTGGAACGCAGAGAGGCACTGATCGCTACCGGTAAGACCAGAATGCGCCCGATCCTGATGACAGCACTTACCACGATCCTGGCAATGGTAAGCCTCCTGTTCGGAGATGACCTTTCCAGCCAGATGTCCAAGGGCATGGCGATCGTAGTGGCGGGAGGACTTGCTTATGCCACGCTGATGACACTGTTCATCATCCCTGTCATGTATGATATCCTCTTCAAGAGAAAGCCTCTCCAGGTGGATATCGGCAGTGAGAATCTGGATGACGTACCGGATGATGCGGCGGATTACCTGAAGCGGAAGGAGCAGAAGGAACTGGAGCAGCAGGAAGCGACACAGAAAGACGAGAAAAATCCTAAATAGTTATAAGTGTAGCAAAAAAAGCAAAAAAAGAAAAAAATTGTGTTGACAAATATAGATTGCTTTGTTACAATGAATCACGGTGATTGCGTTAGCAGTCACGTGATGCTGCTGTGGCTCAGTCGGTAGAGCGTCGCATTGGTAGTGCGGAGGTCACGGGTCCGATTCCCGTCAGCAGCTCTTTTGAAAAGCGTGGAAACCTTGAAAATACAAGGTTTCCACTTTTTTGTGTGCCTGAAAGTTTACAGACGATGGTAGACAACCAGAATAAACCAGATGTACACTTGCACGGGCCAACGATTCAGCTTACAATATAAAATAGTAAATTTATGTTCGGACACAAACCAACCCGGTCAGGTGAGGAAAACGTATGGAGGAACTGCACAGAGTATGTAAAAATTTCACACGTCATGACAAGAAGACCCGTACGATCCTGCTGTGCGAGATGCTGGAGTACACGAATGTATTTTTGGAGGCGGCATTCCGGGCGGAGGGGTATTCCTTCGAGACTTTAAAGAACCCGGTGAAGGACCGCACTCTGGCACTTCGCTATATCAGTAGCGACTATTGCTATCCGACGGTATTGATCCTTGCACAGTTCCTGGAATATCTGGAAAGCGGGGAACGGGATCCGGAGGAGATCACCTTCATGGAGCCCCAGGCGGGCGGTGCCTGCAGGGCCGGAAATATCTACAATCTGCTCCAGAGAGTGCTGTACCGCATGGCAGAGCAGGGACAGTTGGAGCATGCCCAGATTCCCGTAATCTCCCTGAACCTCATGGGAGAAGAAAAACATACCGGCTTTCGCATTACTCCGTCACTGTTGTCCGGTGGGATTGCTGCCGGATGCTATGGCGATCTGATCATGTGCCTGTATCAGCAGGTGAAGCCCTACGAACAGAATCCGGGAGAGACGGACCGCATCCGCAGTCAGGTGGAAAAGAAACTGTGCGAGAGCATTCGGAGACACAGGAACGGACGGCACACCAGAGAGAAGAATTACCGGTATGCCTGCGAAGTATTTTCGAAGGTACCGGTGAAACCCGGGAAGAAAAAGAGAGTTGGCATCACCGGTGAGATCTATATGAAATATTCGAAACTGGGAAATGACGATATCGAAAGTTTTCTGCTCCGGCAGGGAATGGAGCCTTACAGTGGTGGTTTCGTCAACTACTGTCTGTATTTGGTGGATACAGAGCGGTATAAGGCAGAAAAGTACCAGCACAATCCCATCATGGCGAAAGCCTGTGCCTTTGTGCTCCACCGGTTGTGTGAGGCACAAAAACATCTGCTTACGGTGATCGGGGAGACAGACCGGTTCCAGACGGATCTGCCGTTCCCGGAACTGAAGGAGAAAGTGCAGGGGATTTTGGCGGAGGGCTGCAATACCGGAGACGGCTGGCTGATTGCCGCAGAGGTGATACAATATGTGGAAAAAGGCTGTGGCAGTGTGCTGATCCTGCATCCCTTCGGATGTCTGGTCAGCCATGTCTGCGAGCGGGGAATTTTGCAGCGGCTGCATGCCCGTTTTCCGGATGTCAGTATCCAGACCATAGAGTATGATTACGACCAGAGCAAGACCCTCAGGGAGAGCCGCATTCTTTTGGCAATTTCCTAGGTTGGCAGCAGGTACGTAACGTGGTACAATAAAACAGAAACTATTGCACGTGTATTTTCAGGAGGGGAATATGAAGATAAAATGCGACTGGTGCGGCAGCTGGATCAACGATTTTGATCAGGTCTGCCCGAATTGTGGAGGGGTGAACAACAATTATAACCGTCATGCCAACGGTGTACCACAGACGATCGAGGAATTGAAAGCCTGGGCGAAGGAGATGAATCTTCCGCTACAGGACATGCGGACCTTTATCGGAGAGGATTACAAGGGCGCGAAAGCCTTCGGTATTTACAAGGATGAGACCGATGGCACCTTCGTAGTCTATAAGAATAAAGAGGACGGTACCCGGGCAGTACGTTACAAGGGAACCGATGAAGCCTATGCGGTCAACGAACTTTACCAGAAGATGAAGGAAAGAGTGGTAGTGCAGAAAGCACACCAGCAGCCGAAAACGGCGAAATCGGCTCCAGGTGCTTCAGCTGCTGCGCAGCAGAGACAATCGGAAAAAAACTTGTCTAAAGCTCTTTTTCCCATATGCCTGATAACAATAGTGGCGATCATAATATTGTCGGTTGTTTTTGCACTCATAGGGGAAAGCGGACCGGATACCGGTTACTACACTTATGGAGACCGGAGCTATTACTATTATGGGGACTGGTACGAGTGGGAGAATGATTCCTGGCAATATGCACCGTACGAATCCTGGATGGACAGTGACTATGAGAGTTACTACGATTCTTACAGCTATGACAGCGGTGCGGACTATGAGGATTTTGAGGATTCCCCGTATTACACCCCTTCGGATGATAGCAGCGATGATGACGATAGCTGGGATGATGACAGCTGGGACTCCGGTTGGGATTCCGGCGACAGTTGGGACTCTGGTTATGATGACTGGGGCTCCGACTGGTAAAATGTGATACAGAATACATACAAAGGGAAGTCTAGGGCAGGCTTCCTTTGCTTTGTGATCAATATAGGAACCGGATATAGGGAGAATTATGAAAAAAACAATAACAGCAGTAGTATTTGACATGGACGGTGTGTTATTTGACACCGAGAGAATCTACATGGAGTGTTGGAGAGAAGCGGCAGAGCCTACGGGGCTTAAAAATGTGGATGAGATCTCCAAAGCCTGCATCGGCAGAACCTTACAGGGCACGAAGGAAGTATTCGAGGCAGCAAAGGCAGAGCAGGGCATTGACATCTCCTTTGAAGAATTGCATGAGGACTGCAGCCGTAGATTTCAGGAAAAGGAAGAACGGGATGGCCTTCCGGAAAAGCCCGGCGTACATGAGATCCTGGAGTATTTAAAAAAGCAGGGTATTCCCGTAGCACTTGCTTCCTCCACGCGAAAAGCGGCAGTGATGGAGCATCTGGACAGAGCGGGCATCACATCTTATTTTCAGAAAATTATCTGTGGCGACATGGTGGAGCACGGCAAGCCTGCACCGGATATTTATCTGAAGGCATGCGAGGAGCTGGGCGTTGCACCCGGACAGGCACTGGCAGTGGAGGATTCCTTCAACGGTATCCGATCCGCCTATGCGGCAGGCTTATATACGGTGATGGTGCCGGATCAGCTGCCGCCCACAGAAGAGATTCTTGCGCTGGTAGACAAAAAGTGTGACAGCCTGACCGAGCTTCAGGCACAGCTGCCGGAGCTTCTGGCGGTGTGCGGGGACTGAGGATCATTCTACTGCGGCATGGAACCACAGAACCTTACAGCAGTCACAGGAGGGATCCCGTCTGATCACATGATCCGTGTGAGCAGGTACCATAAAGGCGGTACCGGGCAGCAGAGGGATTTCTTCGCCACCGACGAGAGCATATCCTTTTCCGTCCAACACGAAGAAGCCTTCCTGATCGTCATGCTTTTGCGGCATGTGATATTCTGTGCTGCGATAGAGGGATACGCCCATACGACAACCTTTTACACACCCCTGATCTTCATCTAACAGAGTGTGCCCGGTGCGATCGGGCATTTGCGCTATAATGGAATCTAAAGTAGTATAAGGAATCATTTGTATGCCTTTCTATGAATGTAATGTAACGATTCAGTTACCATATTTTTAATAACAGTGTAGCAGAGTGAGAGAGGAAAAACAATAGACTGCCTGTTCGGGCAGAGTAAAGGAATATAAAAATGGAAGAAAAAGAGACAATACAGCCCATTGAGATCACATGGGAAGAACTACAGTCCCGGGACCTTGAACGATACATTCTGGTGGACACCAGAGGGGATGAAGCGGTAAACTATGGAATGATTCCCGGAGCCATTGCAATCCCCGAATGTGAACTGGTGGACAAGCTGGCTGCGGCAGCAGGGGATAAAAAAGTGATCCTGTATTGCAGCCGCGGGCAGAACAGTAAAGCGTCCGCAGAATATTTCCGGGAACAGGGAATGGACGTCTACAGTTTACAGGGCGGCTATACCGGGTGGCTTCTGAACCTGATGCAGAAGGAACAGCCCGGAGAAAAAGAAAACGAGCGGGCACGGGAGATTGAAAAAAGCATCCGCAAAAAATTCCATAAAGTCCTGTTTTCCCGATTTGCCAAAGCTATCAATGAGTACGACATGATCCAGGAGAACGACAAGATCGCCGTATGTATCTCCGGTGGTAAGGATTCCATGCTGATGGCAAAGCTGTTCCAGGAGCTGAAGTGTCACAACAAGTTCCCCTTTGAACTGGTATTTTTGGTGATGGATCCCGGTTACAGTGAGGCGAACCGCAAGATCATCGAGAACAATGCGAAGCTGATGGATATTCCCATCACGATTTTTGAATCCCAGATATTTGATGCGGTGTATGATATCGAGGATTCCCCCTGCTATCTGTGTGCGCGAATGCGCAGGGGTTATCTGTATAGCCATGCAAAGGAGCTGGGGTGCAATAAGATCGCTCTGGGACACCATTATGATGATGTCATTGAGACAATCCTCATGGGGATGCTGTACGGCGGACAGGTGCAGACCATGATGCCGAAGCTGCACAGCACGAATTTCGAGGGCATGGAGCTGATCCGCCCCATGTATCTGATCCGCGAGGACGACATCAAGCACTGGAGAGATTACAACGATCTGCATTTTATCCAGTGTGCATGCCGCTTTACCGATACCTGTACCACCTGCCGTACCGATGGCAGCAGTCCCTCCAAACGTATGGAGATCAAGAACCTGATCGCTTCCCTGAAGCAGACCAATCCCTTTATCGAAGGGAACATTTTCAAGAGCGTGGAGAATGTCAACCTACGCACGATCATCGCCTATAAAGAGGACGGTGTGAAACATCATTTTCTGGAGCATTATGACGAGTGGAAATAGGGCACCTGCACTTGACGGAAGGAGCTTTTTTATTCTATAATAGAACGTAAACCGTAAATTGTGGAAGGCTTTATGCGCCCTTACAACAGGAGAAGCTATGATCAAGAGTATGACGGGATTTGGCAGATGTGAGACTGCCGAGAATAACAGAAAGTTTACCGTAGAGATGAAGTCTGTGAATCATCGCTACCTTGATGTGAACATCAAAATGCCGAAGAAGCTGAATTTCTTCGAGTCTGCGATCCGCAGTGAACTGAAGAACTACATTTCCAGAGGTAAAGTGGATCTGTTCATTACTTATGAAGATTTTTCCGAGAACACGTCCAATGTCCGTTACAACAAGGAACTGGCAGCGGAGTATCTGGGATACCTGAAGCAGATGGCCAGCGATTTTGATCTGGATTGTGATATCAGGGTGTCCACCCTGTCGAAGTATCCGGATGTCTTCGTGATGGAAGAGCAGGATATCGACGAGGAAGAGCTGTGGAAGGAACTGCAGAGAGCCTTAAAGGGTGCCTGCGAGATGTTCGTACAGACCCGGATCACCGAAGGGGAACATCTTAGGGATGATCTGATCGCAAAACTGGACGGCATGCTGAAGCTGGTAGATTTCATTACAGAGCGTTCTCCCCAGATCATCGCGGAGTACCGTCAGAGACTGGAAGAGCGGGTGAAGGAACTGCTGGGTGATACCACAGTGGACGAAGGAAGACTTCTCACGGAAGTGACGATCTTCGCGGATAAGGTGTGCGTGGATGAAGAACTGGTGAGATTGCGCAGCCACATTGAGACCACGAAGAATACACTGACAGCCGGTGGCAGCATCGGAAGGAAATTAGACTTTCTGGCGCAGGAGATGAACCGCGAAGCCAATACGATTCTGTCTAAGTCTAATGACCTGGAGATCTCCAACTGTGCCATTGAATTAAAGACTGAGATCGAAAAAGTCAGAGAGCAGATACAGAATATTGAATAAGAGTGATTATTCAGTCGACGAAATTGATTTGAGCTGCTTTGGCATGCTCGCATGCAGGAAGCAGTTTAGATCAATTTCCGGTGACTCGAATAGAGTCACCGACCACAATGAGCAAAACAAGCTGCGAAGCAGCGAGAAGCACGATGTATCGTGCGGTTTTGCGAATGGGGGAGACTGAATAGAGGAAAATGGGTGCAGGTGAGCAGATGAACCGACTGATCCATGTGGGATTTGGAAATATTGTGAATACAGATAAGATCATTGCTATAGTAAGTCCGGAATCCGCACCTATCAAACGCCTGGTGCAGAAGGCAAAAGAGACGGGACTGGCAATCGATGCCACACAGGGACGCAGGACGAAATCCGTCCTGGTCATGGAGAACAGTCAGATCGTGCTGTCTGCACTTTTACCCGAGACGATTGCGGGAAGAGCACAGGCGTTGTGGCCGGAAGATGAAAAAGAGGACAGTGAAGAAGATGCAGAATAAGGGAATATTGATGGTGATCTCCGGATTCTCCGGAGCCGGTAAAGGAACACTGGTGAAAAAGCTGTTATCGGAATATGACAATTATGCATTGTCTATCTCCATGACTACCAGAGGACCGCGTGAAGGAGAACAGGACGGAAGAGAATATTTCTTCCGCACCAGAGAACAATTTGAAGAAAATATTGCAAAAAACGGATTTATCGAGTATGCTCAGTATTGCGGCAATTATTACGGAACGCCGAAAGCATATGTGGAAGAACAGATGCAGGCAGGCAAGGATGTGATCTTAGAGATCGAGATTCAGGGAGCCATGAAGATCAAGGAACAGTTCCCGGAGAGCCTGTTACTGTTCGTTACCCCTCCCAGTGCAGAAGAGCTGCAGAAGAGACTGGTGGGCAGAGGAACCGAGACAGCCGATGTGATCGCGCAGAGACTGGCACGGGCTTATGAAGAATCAGAAGGCATGGATGCCTATGATTATATAGTAGTGAACGACGATCTGGATGAGTGTGCTGCAGCGGTACAGAAGTATGTGGAAGCAGCGAAAAATGTACCGTCCCGTCGTGTAGAATTTATCACAGAGATCAGAGAGGAACTGAAAGGTTTCGCGAAAGGAGCAAAATAAAATGTTACATCCCTCTTATACCGACTTAATGAAAGTAGTAAACAGCGAGGTAGAGCCCGGCGAAGCACCCGTAGTCAACAGCCGTTATTCTATCGTTATGGCAACTGCCAAGAGAGCAAGACAGATCATCGCAGGTGACGAGCCTCTGGTAACAGCCAAGGTGGATAAGCCCCTGTCTATCGCAGTAGAAGAGCTGAATCAGGGTAAGATCAAGATCCTTGGTGATGATGAGGAAGCATAAGACGCATGAAGATATTGTTTGTATCCCTGGGCTGTGACAAGAATCTTGTCGATTCCGAGAAGATGCTTGGCATGCTCCAGGAAAAAGGTTATACCTTCACGGATGATGAAGCAGAGGCAGATATTGTAGTGGTAAACACCTGCTGTTTTATCGGCGATGCCAAGGAAGAAAGTATCAATACATTATTGCAGATGGGAGAACTGAAGGACAGCGGACAGGTCAAGGCACTGATCGCTGCCGGGTGTCTCGCCCAGCGCTACCGCGAGGAGATCCAGAAGGAGATCCCGCAGGTGGACGCCATTATCGGAACCACTGCTATTGATGAGATCGTAGCTGCCCTGGAGGAGATCCTGGCAGGACAGAAACAGAACCATTATGAAGACATTAATGCCGCCCCTGTGACAGAGACCAACCGTGTTGTCACTACAGGCGGACATTTTGCGTATCTGAAAATTGCAGAAGGCTGTGACAAACACTGCACCTACTGTATTATTCCGAAGGTCAGGGGCAATTACCGCAGCGTTCCCAGGGAGAGTCTGTTAAAAGAAGCCAGAGAACTTGCGGATAAAGGCGTACGGGAGCTGATCCTGGTAGCACAGGAGACCACGCTGTACGGTGTGGATCTGTATGGGAAAAAGGAGTTGCCCGGGCTTTTACATGAGCTGGCGCAGATCCCCGGTATCTACTGGATCCGTATTTTATACTGTTATCCGGAGGAGATCACGGATGAACTGATCGATGCTATTGCAGCAGAACCCAAGGTATGTAACTATCTGGATATTCCCATCCAGCATGCTTCCGACAATGTGTTGAAACGAATGGGCAGACGTACCGACCAGGCAGAGCTTCGTGCCATCATTGGGAAACTTCGGGAAAAAATCCCCGATATCTGCTTACGTACCACACTGATCAGCGGATTTCCCGGAGAAACCCAGGAGGATTTCGAGGAGTTGTATCGTTTTGTCAACGAGATGGAATTCGACCGTCTGGGTGTATTCCCGTATTCTCAGGAGGAAGATACTCCCGCTGCCACCATGGAAGACCAGGTGCCGCAGGAAGTCAAGGAATTCCGGAGAGATGAACTGATGGAATTACAGCAGGCAATTGCCTTTGACAAGGCGGAGGATATGGTAGGACACATCCTGACCGTAATGATCGAGGGCAAGGTTGCGGACGAAGAGACTTATGTTGCAAGAACCTACAGAGATGCCCCTAATGTGGACGGCTATCTGTTCGTAAATACTTCAGCGAATCTGATGACCGGAGATTTTGTCAAGGTTCTGGTCACCGGTTCCAATGAATATGATCTGATAGGAGAAATATATCATGAGTAAAATGAATCTGCCCAACAAGCTGACTATTTTTCGTGTGATCCTGATCGTACCGTTTATTATCCTGTTACTGGGAGGTCAGGCCGGATGGTTTGGCGAGAACACCTTTGTGACGGATATGATCGCACTGGCTATCTTCATCATTGCCAGCCTCACCGATCTGATCGACGGTAAGATTGCAAGAAAATATAATCTGATCACCGACTTCGGTAAGTTCATGGATCCCCTGGCGGATAAGCTGTTAGTATGTTCCGCCATGATCGCACTGATCGAGATGAACCGTATCCCTTCCTGGGTGGTCATCATCATCATCGCCAGAGAGTTTATCATCAGCGGCTTCCGTCTGATCGCTTCCGACAATGGCGTAGTCATTGCCGCAAGTTACTGGGGCAAGTTCAAGACCACCTTCCAGATGGTCATGATCTGCCTGATGATCGCCAACTTCCCGCAGCTGCAGATCCTTACCAATATCATTATGTGGATCGCATTGATCCTCACCGTGGTATCTTTGATCGATTACCTTGTGAAGAATAAGGATGTCATGAAGAACACGAAATAAATTGAAAGTTACGAAAGCATAGGCATAGTAAAGACAGCGATGAGCCTTGCGCACAAATCGCTGTCTTTACTTATGCCGTGATGCGGCTCATTGCGGAGGGCTGTCAATAAATGTGGAGCGTCCTTTGCGACACATTTATGAATTGAATGCATGGCTCGTAACGCAGCATTGCCGTCGGCCGCTCGGGGAGTTCTGTTTGTATTAAAAACGCCATTTTTTGCTAAAAAAATACAAAAACATGAGATTTTGCCATATAAAAAGCAGTTATTTTCGGTGAGCGTGCAAAATGAAGAAATTCCGTACAAAAATCCCTGATTTAGGAACTTTTTTGTACGGAATTTATTGCTTTTAGGTTTTTTACACCAAACTGGAGAGCTACGAAAGCATAGCCACGCTAGAGAACAAGAAAGACCGGGCGTGGGCACTTGCGCACCAATCCCGGTCTTATTTGTTGCGCGGGGCTTAATCAACAAATTTAGTCAATTAAGCCCCGCACATAGGTTTATAAGGGCACAGAGAAGCTTGATTGTGTCGCCTGTGCCCACGCTGAGGCCATAGCGTGGGTATCAGCAACAAAATAAGCTTCTCATACCCACAAACTTTCCATAGCGTGGGTATCAGCAACAAAATAAGCTTCTCATACCCACAAACTTATCCATAGCGTGGGTATCAGCAACAAAACAAGCTTCTCATACCCACAAACTTTCCATAGTGTGGGTATCAGCAGCAAAACAAGCTTCTTATACCCACAAACTTTTCAAAACAAAAACAGCGACTTGTGAGCAAGCTCCCAGATCGCTGTTTCTGTTTTGACTTTGCATGGCTCGTAACTCTCAATCTACCTAATCATTTAAAGCCATCTGTTTTAATTTCGAGAACAGATTCTGTACCGGTTTCACGGACAGGATCAGTAATGTTACTGCCGCTTCAGCGAAGATATAGATTGCATTGTAGGCGAGGGAATAGGGCAGGGGATCCCAGCCTTCCCAGGCATACGCGCCGAAGAAGATCCATCCGGAGATCACGGCGAACACATATCTACCCAGCACAGCGGTGATATATCCCTTCATCAGTCCGAATTTCGCATTGGAGAAGAGTCCGGACAATCCCAAAGCACCGAAAGCCAAAATGTAATCAACGATCAACTGCATGGGATACAATACATAGGGATCAATGAGAAGCTGTAACACACCGTAAGCTACTCCGGTGGCGATACCTGCACCCAGACCGAACCAGTAACCGGGCAGGCAGATCACCAGCATGGACAGAAGCGTAATGGAACCGCCGGTAGGAAAATGGAACAGCTTGATGTTTGACAGCACGGTTCCAAGAGCGATTGCCATGGCGCAGAATGCCAACTGCTTTACGGTCAGCTTACTGTGAGCCATTTTCTGATCAACGTCGTCAGCCCCGGTCTTATTTCTCTGCTTACGGGCAAATACAACAGCCACGGCCAGCAGAGCGATCAGGACAACCACTAACAGGACATTGCCCAGAGCAGTGGGGACATAAGTAGTCTCGCCCCAGTCATTCACAACAACATTGTACAACATAAAAAAATCCTCCTTCGTATGCGCGAGGAGGGACAACATCGTATTCATGCAAAAATTACAGCCTTGAACGGCACTCTTATAATGTACGGTTCTCATACACTGTTATCAGCAGTGTATATGTAGACAATAACTGCATGAAATCTATGCTTCCTTACGCCGGTATTATCCGGTTCAAGTAGTGAGGGTTAGAAGTGATGGCATAGTCTTGCAACACTTCAGTCTCAGCGATGTGCTCCCCTAGCGGAATATAATATTTACCTGTTTACTATAGTGCTTTATTGTGACAGTGTCAAGCTTACAGAAAAGTTTTTAATACCTGCAGCACGCCGTTTTCCCAATAAGGCGCACAGGTTCTCTTTGCGGCAGCGATTACTTCCTCTCTTGCGTTGGATACGGCATAGCTGGTTCCGGCGCTCTCAAGCATTTCTATATCATTCAGATTGTCTCCGAAAGTGCAGGTTTCATCCGGGGCAATGCCAAAATATTCCTGTAAAAACCGAATAGCGGTTCCTTTGTTCACACCTAACGGGTTACAGTCCATCCATTCTTTTCCGGAGGAAGCGATTTTAGCCTTGGTCTGCCAGGTGGGAGTGAAAAGCGGGGCACACATTTCTTCACATGCCGAAGGGTGATATACAGTGAATTTGATCACGTTGTCCACAGGTGCTTTTAACAGGTCCGGTACTTCACGGATATCATATCCGTAAGAATCCGTAAGCCATCGGAACATGCGGCTTCCGGCATCTTCTGCCAGACAATAATCCGGAGTGGCAATAAAATAATCACAGTCCGGTAATTCATTGCGAACCGTTTCACACATTCCATGCCAGACATCTTCGGGCAGAGTGTGGACTTTTAAAATTTTGTGAGGGGTACGGACTACCGTGCCGCCGTCCGTGATATAGAGAAGCTTATCGCAAACGGGAGCGAAAAGCTTTCGTTCACTGATGAATTGCCGGCCGGAGCAGGCGACGAAGATGATTCCTTTTGAAGTCAGTTTTTCAATTACGGTCATATATTCCGGATCGATCATCAGCGTACCGTCTTTTAGAAGCGTACCGTCGATGTCGGTTGCAATTAATTTAATCATAACTCCTCCTGTTAATGGAAAGATGGAAAGTATGCTATGATTATAGCCTATCTATAAGCGGATTTGCAATGACATCCTCAAGATAAAACAGTTGGAAAATCGGCGAAAATATAGTATCGTAGATAGTAAAGATCAGAAAGCGGTAGAAATCTAAGGAAACAGCAGAAACTTAAGAAAGCGGTAGAAACCTAAGGAAACAGTAAGAATCCTGAAGAAGCAGCAGGAACCGGAGATAGAAGGGTTAGCAATAGGAATGAAGAAATTAATCATAGGAATTCTGGCACATGTGGATGCCGGCAAGACAACACTGGCGGAAGGCCTTTTATATACCTGCGGAACGATCCGCAAGGCAGGAAGAGTGGATCACGGAGATGCTTTTCTGGATAATGGGGACATGGAGAGGAAGAGAGGCATTACCATCTTCTCCAAGCAGGCGAGAATCCGGTGGAAAGATGTGGATATCACTCTGTTAGATACCCCTGGGCATGTGGATTTTTCCGCTGAAATGGAGAGGACACTGCAGGTACTGGACGCAGCCATCCTTGTGATCGACGGCAGTGACGGCGTGCAGGGGGATGTCTACACACTGTGGAGATTATTGAAAAGATATGAGGTTCCGGTATTTTTATTCGTAAATAAAATGGATCAGCCGGGCACCGAGCGGGACAAAATACTGGCCGAACTGCAAAATAAGCTGGATGGCAATATTGTAACCGTTGAAAATATCATGGCGCAGTATGAATCCGGAGAGGACCGTGAGCAGGAACTGGAACATGCCGCCATGTGCAGTGAAGTACTGATGGAGGAATATCTGGAGACCGGAGCCTTGCAGCCGGAGAGCATAGCATTCACTGTGGCGCAGCGGAAGCTGTTTCCCTGCTTTTTTGGATCCGCATTAAGACAGGAAGGCATAGAAAAGCTGTTGGACGGACTGTCTTTCTATCTGCCGGAACCGGAATATGCACAGGAGTTTGGAGCCAGAGTCTATAAAATCGGCAGAGATACGTCGGGGAATCGTCTGACGTATCTGAAAGTCACCGGAGGGACGCTTCGGGTCAAAATGATGATCGGTAATGAGAAAAGCGGTGCCGGGGAAGAGACCTGGGAGGAAAAGGCAGATCAGCTGCGCCTGTACAATGGAGGAAGCTATGAGACCGCAGACAGCGTGCCGGCGGGAGAAGTCTGTGCGGTCACAGGACTTACGAAGACATTTGCAGGACAGGGACTGGGCTATGAATGCGAGAATCTGGCACCGGTGTTGGAACCGGTATTGACCTACAGGCTGAGTTTTCCCCCGGATGTGGATCCCGTGACAGCGCTCGGAAAGCTCAGACAGCTGGAAGAAGAGGAGCCGCAGCTACATGTATTATGGCAGGAGGAAAAGCGGGAGATCCATATGCAGGTCATGGGGCAGGTGCAGATGGAGATCCTGAAAAATATCCTGTGGGAGCGTTTCGGACTGGAAGCGGAATTCGATGCGGGAAGCATTGTCTATAAGGAGACGCTGGCGGAACCGGTGGAAGGCATCGGACATTTTGAACCCCTGCGACATTATGCGGAAGTACACCTGCTGCTGGAACCGGGTGAACGGGGCAGCGGCTTGCAATTTGCCTCTCTGTGCAGTGAGGATATGCTGGATCGGAACTGGCAGAGACTGATCCTGACTCATTTGGAGGAAAAAAGGCATGTGGGAGTGCTCACCGGATCGGAGATCACAGATCTTCGGATACTGTTGATCGCCGGGAAGGCACATACTAAGCATACGGAAGGCGGGGATTTCCGGCAGGCGACTTATCGCGCCATCCGGCAGGGACTGCGCAGTGGAAAAAGTATTCTGCTTGAGCCGTGGTTTTCCTATCGGTTGGAAGTGCCGACAGAAAATCTCGGCAGGGCAATGTCAGATATCACCAGAATGAACGGGCGATTCGATCCGCCTGTGACCGAAGGGAACAACAGTGTACTGATGGGCAGTGTGCCGGTGGCAACCATGCGGGATTACGCCAGAGAAGTAGCTTCCTATACCAAAGGACACGGCAGACTGTCCTGCAGCCTGCAGGGGTACGAACCCTGCCATAATACGGAAGAGGTGATGGCACAGACGGATTACGATCCGGAGGCGGATACCGCCAACCCTACCGGTTCCGTATTCTGTGCCCACGGGGCCGGTTTCCAGGTGCCCTGGGATCAGGTGTCGGAATACGCCCATGTGGAGAGCGGCTGGGTACCGGATTCGGAGGAAAATGCAGAGTCGGAGGATGTCGCCTTACAGGGAATGCCGGCAGTGAACAGACGGCAGGGAGCCGTACGTCAGACGGGTGGCGGCACAGAGCGTATCATATCCCAGGAGGAGATCGAAGAGATCTTCCGCAGGACCTATGGAAAAGGGGCAGAAGATCCGCATAGATTCCGCAGATATCATACATCCTCCAGCAGTCGCAGCAACTATACGGAAAGTCCGGCAGACAGTATACGGACACCGAAGACCAAAGCAGGCCCTCAGGAAAAACCGGAAGAATATCTGCTGGTGGACGGTTATAATATTATTTTCGCATGGCCGGAGCTGCGGGAGCTGGCACAGATCAATTTAGACAGCGCCAGGGACAAACTGATGGATATATTGTGCAACTATCAGGGATATCAGGGATGCCGGCTGATTTTGGTCTATGATGCCTATAAGGTGAAAGGAAATCCGGGATCTGTGATGAAATATCATAACATAGAAGTGGTCTATACGAAGGAAGCGGAGACTGCAGACCAGTATATTGAGCGCACCACACATGAGCTGGGAGCAAAACCGCAGAAATACCGCGTGACGGTAGCTACCTCAGATGCCCTGGAGCAGATGATCATCTGGGGCAACGGTGCAGTCAGAATGTCTGCCCTGGGGTTAAAAGCAGCGGTGGAATCCGCCGGAGCAGAATATTTTAACAGCTGAATTATAACCGCTTCGCAGTGATATTTGGATTGAGGTGGTTTTATAGTACTTGAAAAAAGGTAATCTATATCTGTCGGATGGAGCGGACGATGAAAGCTCCGGTAAAAATCCGGATAAAAGAACAGAGAGGTATAGATTATGAGAAGAAAAGCCATTTCCAATATTATGTTTTATGTTACTACAGTATTATTGATCCTGACCATTGTATTCTGCATCGGAAGCACGGTGAAAAGCGAAAGCGGCAATGAAATACAGCGTATTGAGAATCAGGTGAAAGAACAGCAGCTGCTTACAAAGGTGAAGCAATATCTCAATGAGAATGGCTGCTGCAACAGTGGTGTGACACTGACTTATGTGATGGATGAAAGCGGAGCATGTGATTATACCTTTACGATCCATCATAAGAGGATCAATGACATGAGTGAAGAGGAACGTGAAGCTTTCAGCGCAGATCTTATGCAGGTATGCAATGCTTCCGGCAGCTACAGCATCTCTTATGAATATCTTTTGACAGATTTTTAAGGGAGACATGACATTTTTCCAAATAGGGGTTATACTGTTACCATATGCCGCAGCAGAGGCGATGGGAAAGGAGAAGGACAGATGACATTTATTCCCAAACCACATGAGATATATAAGCATTTTAAAGGGAATCTGTACCAGATCGTTACGATAGCACAGCATTCGGAGACCGGAGAGCAGCTGGTGATCTATCAGGCAATGTACGGAGATTTCCAAACCTATGCGAGACCGCTTGCGATGTTTACGAGTGAAGTGGATAAGGTCAAATACCCTGAGGTACAGCAGAGATTCCGCTTCGAATTACAAGGTGCAGATGCGGACAGACAGACCCGTGAGACTGACGCAGTGAGTGGGGCGCAGGGCGTAGCAGCACAGCCGGAAGCACCGGCAGTGCATATAGAAGTTGCAGAGGAGGAGCCCGCACTGGATCCTTTGGTATTAGAATTCCTGGATGCGGATTCCTATGAGCAGAAGTTAAATATTCTCGCAGGCTTACATCACCGGATCACCGATGAGATGATCACGACCATGGCAATCGCCTGTGATATCGAAGTAAATGACGGTGAGACGGAGGAGCGTTATGAAGAACTGAAAAACTGCCTGCTCACCATGGAGAAGTTTGAATGCAATCGCCTGCGGTAGACACTATGGATAAATACAATGAAAATTTAACTGATGTTAAGGAAATCTTTAGGAAAGGTGACCTTCGGGCAATTCCCAAACCACTTTTAAAATGGTATGATAATAATCGTAGGATTCTTCCCTGGAGAGAACAGCCCACACCCTATCGCGTATGGGTCTCTGAGATCATGCTACAGCAGACCAGGGTGGAAGCGGTGAAGCCCTATTTTCAGAGATTTATGGATACCCTGCCGGATATCGCGGCATTAGCGGAAGCACCGGAGGAGACTCTATTAAAGCTTTGGGAGGGACTTGGTTATTACAACCGGGTGCGTAATCTGCAGAAAGCAGCAATTCAGATCATGGAAGATTATGCCGGAATTATGCCGGATTCTTATGAAGAATTGCTGAAACTGAAAGGAATCGGAAGCTATACGGCGGGAGCAGTATCTTCCATAGCTTATGGAAAACCGAACCCGGCGGTAGATGGAAATGTGCTCCGTGTGATCGCCCGCATCCGTAAGGATGATCGATGTATCTCAGAGGATAAAGTGAAAAAAGCCGTGGAGAAGGACTTGTGGGAGGTTATACCGAAGGACAGGCCGGGGGATTTTAACCAGGCAATGATGGAGATCGGAGCCTGTGTGTGTATTCCAAACGGTGCCCCTCATTGTGAGGAGTGTCCGCTTCGGCAGATCTGTCTGGCATACGAAGATGGAACACAGCAACAGTACCCGAATAAGGCAAAGGCAAAGGAACGGACCATAGAGGAGAAGACGATCCTCATTATCCGGGATGCGGAGCTTGCGGTGCTGCACAAGCGACCGTCTAAGGGCCTGCTCGCCGGAATGTATGAATTCCCGTCAATGAAGGGATTCTGTACGGCGGAAGAGGTGAAGGAATATCTGACAGAGAACGGGCTGCAGGTACTCAGGATCCAGCCGTTGGAGGATGCAAAGCATATTTTTTCCCACAGAGAATGGCATATGAAGGGATACCTCATCCGGGTCGATGAACTCGCACCGAAGAAGGTGGGACCGGATTCTGCGGACTGGATCTATATTGAACCCCGGGAGACGCAAGACAGATATCCCATTCCTTCTGCATTTGCAGCTTATGCGAAGGGACTGAGCATGCAGCTTGGAATACCTCGAACTATGTTTTAATATGAAGAAAGGACAGCAATCATGAAATTACTTTCCATAGCAATTCCCTGTTATAATTCTGAAAAGTATATGAGAAAATGTATTGACTCCCTGTTAGTCGGAGGGGAGGATGTGGAGATTCTGATCGTTGATGACGGATCTACTAAGGATCGCACTGCGGAGATCGCAGATGAATATGAAGCACAGTTTCCTACGATCGTCCGCGCGATCCACAAGGAGAACGGTGGACACGGTTCTGCAGTGAATACCGGAATTGCCAATGCTACCGGATTATATTTTAAGGTGGTGGACAGTGATGACTGGGTGAAGCAGGATGCCTATTTTAAGATCCTGGACACTCTGCGGGAGCTGGCAGGAGGCGGTCAGGCACTGGACATGCTCATCAGCAATTATGTCTATGAAAAAGAAGGCGAGCGCCGTAAAAAGGTGATCCAGTATCGCCATATTCTGCCGGTGGAGAAGATGTTTACCTGGGCAGACTGCCATCATTTTATCAAGGGACATTACATATTGATGCATTCCGTGATCTTCCGTACGAAGCTGCTTCAGGAATGCGGACTGAAGCTTCCGGAGCATACTTTCTATGTGGACAATCTGTATGTGTTTGAACCGTTACCTTATGTGAAAAATATGTATTATCTGGATGTGAATTTCTACAGATATTATATAGGAAGACAGGATCAGTCCGTGAACGAGACGGTCATGATCTCCCGTATCGATCAGCAGATCCGCGTGACTAAGCTGATGATCGATTATCTTGTGGCAAAAAAACAGGAGTTGGTCAAGAACAGACGCCTGTATCAGTACATGCGTAACTATCTGGAAATTATTATGACAGTGTCATCCGTTCTGCTGATCCGCTCCGGTACTCAGGAACACCTGGATAAGAAGAAAGAATTGTGGGAGTATCTTAAGAGCAAGGATAAGAGACTGTACCTGTGGATGCGCAATGGCATCATGGGCGGAACGATGAACCTGCCCGGAAGAGGCGGACGCAAGATTTCCGTAGAGGGGTACAAGATCTGTCAGAAGCTGTTTGGTTTTAACTAGTCAGGGTTTTATTTTTGATAAGCCAGAAAAAGCTTCAAAAGTCTGAGTGCATAATCACGTTCTCTTTGTTCGGAATTATTTAGCATAGTTAAAATAGCGGATACTTCGGCGGTTTGCCCGGGGTATCCGTTTTCGTTGTTTTCTTTTCCGTAAATAATATAATCCAGTGACATATCTAAAGCTTCGGAAAGCGCCATCAGAGTTTCTACACTCATACCGCAGCTGCCACGTTCAATATCGGCATAATATTTTGCGGCACGGTCTATTTTTTCAGCCATTTCATCCTGCGTGAATCCCAAAAGATTTCTTTTCAGGCGAATACGTTCTCCGGCAGCCAGACGATCATATGTTTTTTTCATTTATACCTCCAATATCATTATCCCCATGAATTGCCCCATTTTTTAGTGTAATCATAAAAGCATTTTCTATGAACTTTTCCCAGTTACATTATGAAGACCGTAAACTATTGACAATACCAGTTTTAAACGTATATAATGGTTACGTTTAAAACAGAAACCAAAATTACGTTAAAAACGTAGTGACAGAGGGAATTCTTACAATAGCCCGGAAAAAGTCTGGAAAGAGGAAATACTAATGAAGAAAAAAATCATTTCCGTAATCGTGGGCGTGGCCGGTCTGACCATGGCTTATTTTTTAGCGAGCGGAATCTCTCATATCATCTATAATCGTCCGACGGACAATGCGGCTGCCGAAACTGAGAGCACAACGGATAGCGCTGTGCAGGAAACTGAGGAAGCAAAAAGTGCCATGACCGAGGACGAGATCAACGAAATGCTGGCAGGCATGAAGACAACGGAAACGGCAGAGACCGAGACTGCGACAGAAGAGCAGAGCGAAGTCATCCCTGTGAAGTTTGAAGAGCTTCAGGCGGTGAACCCGGATGTCTATGCCTGGATCACCGTACCCGGTACGGATATTGATTATCCGATCCTGCAGCATGCATCCGACAATTCTTATTATCTCATGCATAATATCGACGGTTCCTATGGATATCCCGGTTGTATCTACACCGAGAATATGAACAGTAAGGACTTCACGGATAACAATACTGTGATCTATGGACACAATATGAAAAACGGTTCTATGTTCGCACAGTTACATAAATTCGAAGATCCGGACTTTTTTGATGCGAATAGAGAAGTGGTGATCTATCTGCCCGGAGAAGTACTGCATTACACCATTTTTGCAACCCATATCTACGATGACAGACACCTGCTGTACAGCTTTGACTTTACGGATCCGGAGGTCTATCAGAAATACCTGGATTCCATATTCAGCACCCGCGATATGAGTGCAAATATTGACAAGGATATCACAGTAACAACAGACGATCAGATCATTACATTAGTGACCTGTATCGGCAGCCAGCCGAATAACCGACTTCTGGTGCAGGCAGTACTGACTGACAGAGAACCGGGCGCGGAGACTGCCTTGGCTGCAGCTGCAACAGAATAGACCAACAAAGTATTTTATGTGTGGGAGACAGACTATGAAGAAGGAAGATAGCAGAGACAGCCTCATAGATATTCCGCTTGAAGATGACCGGGACGAATCCCAACTGACAGGCCGGAAAGCGGCAGAATACAATAAGCAGCATGTCATCCGGCACAAAAAGCGTGTCCGGACGAAGATATTATGTGCGCTGGGAATATTGCTGGCACTGCTTGCAATCCTCGCGGTGATCGCAGTGATCCTCGTTAACGTGTGGAGATCCACCGGCCGTGCAAGCCTGCTTCATCATGCACAGGGCAACAGCACCGATGCAGCACAGGCGATGCAGGAAGCGGCAAATGAGAAAAATTCCGAAGCCTCCGAAGCACAGGAAGCGGAAGAATCCTATGAATTGCAGGAAGGTCAGATCCGTTACAACGGTAAGACTTACCAATATAAAGATAATCTTATGAATATCCTCTGTCTGGGAATCGATAGCCGTGACGGCATCGCGAAGGAGAAGACACCCGGTAAGGCAGGACAGGCGGACTGCGTGATCCTGGCAGTGCTGGATGATGAGGCGAAGACCATTCAACTCATCAACATCTCCAGAGATTCCATGGTGCCGGTACATGTATATGCTACCGACGGAAGTTATGTGGAGGATCGGACGGAACAACTGGCTCTGCAGTATGCTTACGGCAACGGCAGGGACTGGAGCTGCCAGCTCATGGAGCAGGCGGTCTCCGAGCTGTTCTATGGATTGCCGATCCATGGATATTGTGCATTGTCCATGAACAGTATCGCCAGCCTCAATGATACGGTAGGCGGTGTGACTGTGACCGTGCCGGAGGATCTGGCAGTGATGCAGCCGAAGCTGTTCACTGCAGGCGATACTGTGACCCTGAAGGGCGAACTGGCATACCATTTTGTTCATGACCGTGACTTTAAGTCTACAGATATTGCTTCCAATAATAAGCGCATTGCCAGACAGAAAGCTTATGCGGTTGCTTTCGTCAACCAATTAAAGCAGGGCATGAAGGAAGATATGACTCTTCCCGTGAAGCTGTACCAGACCGCGGAGAAGCAGATGGTGACCAGTATCGGCCTGGATCAGGCAGTATATCTGTGCACGGAATATATGAACAGCTCCTTTGATACCGACAATATCTATACGATAGAAGGTGAAGTTACCAAGGGAGAGGAATATGCGGAGTTCAACGTGGATGACGATGCTCTGTATCAACTGATCCTCGATGTGTTCTATGAGGAAGTAAACTAATATTAATCACGGTATAACCGGTTGGAGACAGCCGTTTATATATAGAAACCATTCTATACTCTACGAAAGGAGATAAATGTCCAATGAAAAAAGTATATGCTTTGTTATTAGTTGCAGTTATGACCGTAGCTATGGCAGTTCCTACCTTTGCAGCAAACAGCCCTGAGGCTGATCCTGTTGTAAAGACCGCTGCCGGCGTTGATGTCGTAGCAGCAGCAAAGGAAGTTAAGACTTCCGTAGCAGCAGCTTCTGTAGCAGTTCCTTCTGAGCAGCTTGCTAAGCAGGTTGTATCCGTAACCTCTACAGAATCCGTGCTGAAAGACTTAAACGTTCCTACCAGCGCTAAACTGGTAGCAGCAGTTGATGTATCCTACAGCGGAGAAATCCCTGCAGGCGGCGTACAGGTTCCTTTCAAGGTTCCCAGCGCTAAGAAGGGTGATATGGTATATGTTCTTCACAGACAGCCCAACGCACCTTACACCTGGGAAGTAGTTGGTTCCGGCGTTCTCGGTGATGACCTCACCGTAACCGGTACTTTCACCAGCTTCTCTCCCGTTGCATTCATGGTAGTTGATGCAGCTGATGTTGCAGCAACCGCAGTGAAGGCTCCCAAGACCGGCGAGTTCTAAGATATTCTTACGAACTTAATTTCATAAGGCCTTATGAAGTATTGGTCATAAATGAAATAAGAATGAAATTGAAGTAAAAAGGTAGAGTGGTTTCTATGAGACCGGTGTGGCGCTCCGGCGCCATGCCGGGATCAAAAAAAGGAGAAATATCGCATGGAATATATTGATATGCATTCCCACATACTGCCGGGTCTAGATGATGGTTCGAAAAACATGGAAATGACACTTGCCATGCTGCGGGTAGCCGTAGAAGAAGGCATCGGCACGATCTATACCACCCCCCATTGTATGCCGGGGAAGGGACATCCGACGCTTGCAAAGGTGGAGGAACGGATCCGCCTGGTACAGGAGGCGGCCGAGGCAGAAGGAATTCAGATCACCTTAAAAAAAGGCACAGAGTATTACTACATAGAAGAAATGTCAGAATGGATGGAAGAGGGGAAGATCATCACCCTGGGAGATTCCCATTGTGTACTGGTAGAATTCGAGCCCTATGCGGAGGAAAAGTATATCCGCAATGCAGTCAGAGAGATCCTGGGATTCGGTTATCAGCCGGTGATCGCCCATGTGGAGAGATACCGGAATCTGATGGAGCGGAAATTCGCCGCCATCCAGTGGATGAGGGAGATCGGGGCACTGATCCAGGTGAACTGTGCTTCCGTGACCGGAGATAACGGTTTTACTACAAAACAGAACGTGAAGAGCCTGCTGAAAAACGGTCTGGTGGATTTTGTATCCACAGATGCACACAGACCGGAGGGCAGAGCTCCTTATATAGAGAAATGTGCGGAGCTCCTCCGCAGAAAATACGGAGATATCTATGCCGCAGAACTTACGGGTGGCAATGCCCGGAGGTTCCTGACGCACAACTAATGAACCCATTTATGTATAACGAGAGGAAAAATACCATGCAGACTTCTTATCAGGAAGATGAAATTGAAATCGATTTACAGGATCTGTTCGGTCTGCTCCTGCACAAAGCCTGGATCATTATTCTCGCAGCCATCGTGGCAGGTGCCATCGGATTTGTGGTCAGCTTTTTTCTGATCACACCACAGTACGAATCCACGACCAGCATCTATATCTCTACCAGTAAAGGGAATGAGAACAGCATGACCTACAGCGATGCGCAGCTGGCAAGCCAGCTGACTAAGGATTATGAAGAGCTGATCCTGGGACGAACCGTACTGGAAAAAGTGATCGCACAGTATCAGCTGGAGGAAAGCTATGAAAGCCTGAAGAACAGAGTGACGGTAGCTAATACTTCCAACACCCGTATCATCACGATCACGGTTAAGGATCCGAATCCTGCTAATGCACAGATCATAGCCAACAGCATCCGCGATGCAGCGGCGGTCCATATCAAGGATGTGACCGATGTGGAGGCAGTAAATGTAGCAGATGAGGCAAACCTGCCGGAAAAACCCTGTGAGCCTTCTATCCCGAAGTGGACACTGATCGCAGCAATGATAGGCATAATTCTGTCAGCCGGTATTATCATAATGCAGTATCTGTTGGATGATACGATCAAGTCTTCCGAGGACATCGAGAAATATCTGGAGCTGTCTACCCTGGGACTGATCCCCAACTTTGATACCGTGGAGAAGAAAAAGAAATCCCGCAGATCAAAGGAGGAAGAAGAAATCCATGAGCCCCGGATGGAAGCGGATGAGGCTATTGAAGTCGTAGATATAGAAAAGGAGCAGGAAGATGCAGAGCATTGAATTAAAACTGGAAAAACAGGATTTCCGTACCAAAGAAGCATTTAAAACGCTCCGCACGAATATCGAATTCTCCGGAGAAAATATCAGGGTCATCTGTGTGACCAGCTGTACGCCGAACGAAGGCAAGAGTAGCGTGTCCTATGAGCTCGCCAAATCCTTTGCACAGAATGGGAAAAAAACAATCCTCATTGACGCCGATCTGCGTAAGAGCGTCATGAGGGGCAGACATAAAAAGGGTAAAGTTCGCTTTGGACTGACCAATTACTTAGTCGGCAAAGTAGATCTCGACACGGCGATCTGCGAGACGGATATTCCGAACTTCCATCTCCTCTTCGCAGGTCCGGTACCGCCGAACCCCAGCGAACTGCTGGGCAACACCCGGTTTCAGAAGATGGTAGAGGCATGCCGTATGAAGTATGACATGGTCATTATCGATACACCGCCGCTCGGAAGCGTCATCGACACTGCAGTCGTGTCCAAGTTCTGTGACGGCGCGGTGATCATCCTCGCCTGTGGTGAGATCAGCTACCGCTTCGCCAAGAGGGTCAAGGACCAGCTGGCAATGACCGGATGCAAGATCCTCGGCTGCGTACTGAATAAGGTAGAGATGAGCGGCAAGGGATACTACGGCAAATATTACGGCAAGTACTACGGGAAGTACTATGGCAAATATTACGGTAACTACGGAACGGAAGAGTAAGCGAAGGTGCAAACAGGAGGGAGGGAGAATTATGTATAAAAAAAAGTACAGTGGCTGGCTGAAACATGCAGACTTTCTGATACTGGATATCATCGTTCTCCAGCTCTCCTTTTATAGTGCATATTGCATCCGTCATGGGATCGATAATATGTATGCGAATCAGTTGTATGCCGGTATGGCAATCGTGCTATTGCTGGTAGATATTGTTATTGGTATCACTTTTGAAAATTTACATAATGTCATGAAGCGTGGTTACTGGATCGAGGCCATTCAGACATCCAAGCAGGTGCTGGAGGTCTTCGCACTGTTTGCCATCTATCTGGTCACCGTGCAGAGCGCTGAGCAGTTCTCGCGTACTGTGCTTTACCTGACCATGGCATTCTACTGGATCCTGAGCTATGTGGGAAGGATCCTCTGGAAGACATACTTGAAGCAACATAACAAGTATGCGCCAAAGCGTTCACTTATCATTGTGACCAAAGCAGACCGTCTGGGTACTCTGACAGAGCAGCTGCAGGGAGAGACTTATGCCTCTTACCAGATCCTGGGCATCACAGTCGTAGATGCGGATATGATGGGGCAGCAGATCGGAAAATATACGGTGATAGCGAATGCTGATAACGTCATTGAATATACCCGTACCGGCTGGGTGGATGAGATCTATATCGATTTGGAACCGGGAGATGCGTCCGCTGAACCACTGATCAGACAATTCCTGGAAATGGGTACTGTAACGCACATGCGGCTCTCTGATGCCCTGACACAATCCAGAAGAAAAATTATCATGGAAAAGCTGGGAGACATGCCGGTAATAACGACTACGATGAATTATGCGTCTCCCAGACAGTTGTTCATGAAGCGCTGCCTGGATATTACGGGAGGGCTGATCGGATGTATCCTGACCGGTATCCTGTGCATTTTCCTGGCACCGGCCATCTATATCCAGTCCCCGGGACCGATATTTTTCTCCCAGATCAGGGTGGGTAAGAATGGCAGACAGTTCCGCCTCTATAAATTCCGCAGCATGTATATGGATGCGGAGGAACGTAAGGCAGAGCTTATGAAACAGAATAAAATGTCTGATGGCAAAATGTTCAAGCTGGACGAGGATCCCCGCATCATTGGTAGCAGGATCCTGCCGGATGGTACCTATAAAAAAGGAATCGGCAACTTCATCCGAGACTGGAGCATTGACGAGTTCCCACAGTTCTTCAATGTACTCAAAGGTGATATCTCCCTTGTGGGCACCAGACCACCCCTCGTCTCTGAGGTAGAGCAGTACGAGCTCAGACACTGCACCAGACTCGCCATGAAACCGGGCATCACCGGAATGTGGCAGATCAGCGGGCGGAGCAGCATCACGGATTTCGACGAAGTCGTGAAGCTGGACCGGGAATATATCGAGAACTGGAACTTCGGAAAGGATCTGAGGATACTGTGGAAGACCGTAGGAGCGGTGCTCAAGAAGGATGGAGCAGTGTAATGGAAAGTGAAAAGTCTGTATGTGGTGGGAGTGCTGGGTACAGGCTTTTTGTGATACAGAGAAAATAAGGATAAGATGGTGTAAAAAGTCAAATGAGAATTGCCATGTTTGGACAAAAACGGCTATCCCGAGAGGGGGGCGTAGAAATTGTTGCAAGAGAATTATGTACTAGAATGGCAAAAAATGGTAATGATGTAACTTGTTATAACAGATCAGGCCATCATATCAGCGGTGCCGAATATGATGAAAGTGAAATAAGGTATGAAGGAATTCGTCAGATATCAGTTCCTACCATTGAAAAAAGGGGATTGGCAGCAGTAAGTTCTTCTTTTTTTGCAGCTATTTATAGTGCGTTTGGAAAATATGATGTGGTGCATATCCATGCCGAAGGCCCTGCTTTTTTTTGTTGGATTCCCAAAATGTTTGGGAAAAAAGTAATTGTAACAGTTCATGGAATTGATTGGCAAAGGGAAAAATGGAAATCAGGGTTTGGTGCGAAATATATTTGTATAGGTGAAAAAAATGCAGTGAGATACGCAGATGAAATTATAGTGCTAAGTCGAGGGGTGCAAGAATATTTTCGCGATTCATACGGACGGAAGACACATTTTATACCTAATGGAGTTAATAAACCTGAAATAAGAGAAGCAGATTTGATTACAAGAAAATTTGGTCTCGTGAAAGATTCATATATTTTGTTTTTGGGACGACTTGTTCCGGAAAAGGGATTACGTTATTTGATAAAAGCTTTTAAAGAAGTGGAAACAGATAAAAGACTTGTAATAGCAGGTGGATCCAGCGATACAGATTCTTTTTTACAGGAATTGCACGAATTGGCGAATGGAGATGACAGAATCACTTTCACTGGATTTGTGCAAGGACAAGTTTTAGATGAATTGTACAGTAATGCATATATCTATACTCTTCCATCTAATTTGGAAGGAATGCCATTAAGCCTCTTGGAAGCAATGAGTTATGGAAACTGTTGTTTAGTTTCTGATATTCCAGAGTGTGCGGAAGTTGTAGAAGATAAAGCTTTGATTTTCAAAAAGTCAGATATAGCAGAATTACGAAAAAAACTGCAAGATGCCTGTGACTATCCTAAAAAAGTTATGGAAATGAAGAAACAAACGGTTGGTTTTATATGTGAGAAATATAACTGGGATGATGTAGTAGAAGAGACGATAAAGTTATACAAAAAATGATATAAGACAGTTTTAATATAAATGCTATAAATATAGTTCATTTAAAGGTAATCAGAAACCGAAAAATAGGAGAATTAATCATGTCTGAAGGAAAAAAATTAAATGGTACGGTTATCGTTACTTATCGTTGCAATGCGCGGTGTTCCATGTGCAATCGTTATAAGGCACCTTCCAAGCCAGAAGAAGAGATAAGCATTGAGACCATCAAAAAACTGCCGAAGATGTATTTTACGAATATTACTGGAGGAGAGCCGTTCATCCGTACAGATTTGAAGGACATCGTGCGTGAGCTGTACAAGAAATCTGATCGTATCGTTATTTCGACCAACGGCTTCTTCACAGATCGTATCGTTGATCTGTGCAAAGAGTTTCCGCAGATCGGTATCCGTATTTCCATCGAGGGTCTGGAACAGACCAACAATGAAATTCGTGGCCTTCAGAACGGTTATCAGCGTGGCTGCGGTACGCTAAAAAAACTTCGTGAGATGGGCATGAAGGATGTTGGTTTCGGTATGACTGTCCAGGACAAGAACGCACCGGATCTGGTTCCGTTGTATAAGATTTCTGATGAAATGGGCATGGAGTTTGCAACTGCAAGTCTTCACAATAGCTTCTATTTTGTTGAGGCAAAGAACATTATTAACGATCGTCCGATGGTTGCAAAGAACTTCGAGAATTTGGTCAATGAATTGCTGCGTAGCAACAGCCCGAAGAAGTGGTTTCGTGCATACTTTAACCACGGTTTGATTAACTACATCTACGGTCAGAAGCGTTTGTTGCCTTGTGATATGAGCTTTGATACCTTCTTCATTGATCCGTATGGCGATGTCATGCCTTGTAATGGTACCAAGGATAAGGAAGTTATGGGCAATCTGAACAACCAAAGTTGGGATGAGCTGTGGAACAGTCTGCAGGCAGAGGAAGTCCGTAAGAAGGTTCGCTGTTGTGACCGAGACTGCTGGATGATCGGCTCTGTTTCCCCGGCTATGCATAAGTATATCTGGAAGCCTGTTACATGGGTTCTGTTACACAAGTTCAAGGCTTTGCTCACCAAGCATCCGTACTCTATGTATGAACTGAAAATCTGCCAGGACTATCGTGATGGTAAGGTTACCAAACAGGAACTCGACAAGTGCAGCACCTGCGATATGAACTGTGTGATCAACAACGGTTTGAGCGAAGCAAGCATGGAACAGCTGAAGAATAAGACTGGCGAGGAAATCGTCGATGCTGATATCGCACAGCAGATGGGAGATAAGGCGTAAAATGACTGATCACAAACTAAGTAGATTGCAGCAAGAAGAATTTAAAATATTTAAAGAATTTATAAGAATTTGCGACGAGAATAAGTTGTCCTGGTTTATTTGCGGAGGCAGTTTTCTGGGGGGTGTCAGACATAAAGGATTTATTCCATGGGATGATGACATTGATGTGGCAATGCCAAGACCAGACTTTGAAGTATTTCTTGAGTTGGCTCCCAAATATTTACCAGAGGAGTTGTATTTGAGTACTATAATACTGACGTAGAGCATATTACGCTTGTTGCATAAATCTTTAATAGAAACAAGGAGTTCATACTCAATAATGCCGAGAAGAAGGTTCAGACAGGAGCATGGGTAGACATACTTGTCATTGACGGTGCACCTGAGAAAGGGGTGAAACGCAAAATATTTGAAGTGAAATATATGTATTATCGTATGTTGAATCAGTTTGCACATTTTAGTGAGATTGTGAATTTAAACAAGAAGCGTCCATGGTATGAGAATATTGCGATAAGATTTGCACAAATCACTCACATTGAAAAATACCTTGATACGATTAAAATAGGCGATAAGTTTCACCAATTGCTGAAAACTAATTTATATGAAACATCCGCTGAGGTGGCAACATTTATGAGAGCTGCAAAGATGAATGAAATTCTTCCAAAAGAAGTATATGGAGTAGGAACAGAATATGATTTTGAAGGAATTAAAGTGAAGGGACCGGATATGTATAACAAGTATTTAAACCATTTTTATGGAGACTATATGACACCACCATCTGAAAACGAAAGAAATCGTCATAATGTGACTGTGATCTGCTGTGGGGGCAGAAGAGCAATATCTACATTTAGACTAGTATTTTATTTGCGTATTTTTTCCGTAGAGGGGAGGTGCGCATAAATGTCTAAGATGCATAGAAAAGGTACAACAAAGTTTCTGCCAAATGCAAATCTTACAACTGCAATGAAGAACGCAGAGGCAAATGTAAATTTGTCTCAGGTAATCATCCTGACTGACAACGATATTAAAGCAATACAGAGAGAGCTGTTAAAAATATTTGATGATATCGTTTCTGTTTGTGAGAAAGAAGGAATTCGATATCAGCTTTCCGGTGGTAGCGTATTAGGTGCAATCCGGCATGGCGGATATATCCCATGGGATGATGATATTGACATCAATATGGAAAGAGCAGAAATTGATCGATTTGTCTCCTGTTTCACCAAAAGATTTTGTGAGAAATATTGGATAAAGATTCCAGGGAAAACGCCAGGATATGATCAAAATAAAATACGTATTGAATCCAAACAGATTAGGGCAAGGGGCTTGTTGGAATTAAATGAGCCAGAATGTGGTTTGTGGATCGATGTGTTTGTTATTGAAAATACATTCGATAATAAGTTACTTCGCACTGTACATGGTATTGGAACGATGGCATTCCGATATATTCTGTCTTGTGTAAAATTCGCCAGAAATGAACATGAAATGGAGTTGATCATCAAGCAGGGCAGTGAACTGCAGAGGTACACAAGAAGCAGATGCCGCCTTGGAAGAGTTTTTTCTGTTATTCCGCTTTCTGTCTGGACAAAACTATCTGTGAAGTGGGTGACAATGTGCAAGACCGAAAATACAATATATGTTGTAATTCCCGGAGGGCGGCATCAATTTTTTAGGGAACTATATCTTCGATCAAAAATGTGTAAAACGAGAGATATCCTCTTTGAAAAAAGAAAAGTGAAAATCACAGAAGATTATGACGTATATATGAAGATATTATACGGAAATGATTACATGAAAATTCCGCCTGTTGAACAGAGAGAAAACCATATTATGCTAGAGTTAGACAGAAAGGCATTAATGGCAGAAGAATCTAAGTGAATCTAACTGGAAAGAGGTTAAGCTATGGAAAAACTGACATGTAAGGAGATTCAATCTCATTGTGTTGAAATGTTACGCTATTTTGATGCATATGCAACATCGCAGAATATTACATACTACTTATCGGGCGGTACACTACTTGGTGCAGTCAGACACCAGGGGTTTATTCCGTGGGATGATGATGTGGATCTTATGCTGCCAAGAAAAGATTATGAGAGACTGATTCATGACTTTGATGGTGGGGAACGTTATGAAATTATTTCATGCGAGACAAATGATGAGTATGGGACTCCATTCGCTCGAATATGGGATAAAAGAACAGCGTTGAAGTGGACGAGTAGCAGAGAGGTACCAATTGGCGTTTTTATTGATCTTTTCCCGATTGATGGATTTCCCGAAAATGAAATTGTATCAAAATTGTATACGAATTATCTTAAACTTTGCAGAACAAAAGTAAATTCCGCTATACGTACCACATTCCAGAAAGGAGAAAGATTCAAAATCATAAAGAAGGGTTTGAAATATGTGTGGAGAAAAAGTGCAAATTATTACGCCAGAAGACAAAATGCAATTGTGAAAAAATACACATATGAGAATAGCAAATATGTCGGAGTCACTACAACTACAGTACATATTTACCGAGAGAGAAATCTGAAAACAGATGTTTTTTCAGGGACATTATATTTGCCTTTTGAACAGCTACAACTTCCTGTACCATCCGGTTATGATAGATATCTCCAGCATTTATATGGGGACTATATGAAACTTCCACCGGTAGACCAACGATGGTCTGAACATAATTTTGTGATTTATAAAATCCCAAAGGGGGATACAATGCTATAAGCAACTTCTCGAAAAAGAATCTTATTATGTACCTCTCACTGAACGGAGGTGTGCGTGATGAACAATTCTTTGATTTTGACATAGATTACAAAAGAGGATTGTGGAAAAGAGATGTCTCAGGAGGAATCAAGACAGAAGCTGGACATGATGAATGCGCTGGCTTCATTCTGTGGCAGTAACGATCTCCGATACTATCTGGCTAGAGGGACTCTTTTAGGAGCAATCCGACATAAAGGATGTGTCTTTTGAAGGAAAATGCCACCGATAGAGAAACAAAAATCGCACCATGTATTCCGTATGTACTGGTGGAAATGATCATGCAGGTAATAGTAGATATTATTCAAACACAAAGAAGGAGTTAACAGTTATGGTAGTAGCGTTATTGACAGCTGCTGGGATAGGCAGTCGTATGGGACAAGACATTCCAAAACAGTTTATGCATGTGGAGAATAAGCCAATTATTATTCATACTATGGAAGCGTTTCAGAATCATCCGAGCGTCGATGCAATGGTCGTCGTCACGCTTCCAGCCTGGATTGATGTGTTAAAAGCATATGCAGCACAGTTTAATATTACGAAGCTGCGCTGGGTAGTGGCTGGCGGAACTACTGGGCAGGAGTCTATTTATAATGGATTAATGGCGGTGAAAGCTGAATGTACAGATGATACAATCATTATGGTGCATGATGGTAACCGTTGTTTGGTTTCTAGTGAAATAATTTCAAACAGCCTTGCAACCTTCAAGACACATGGTAGTGCCGTTGCTGCAATTCCTTGTGTAGAGGCAGTTTTCAGAAGTCAGGATAATGGAGAATCTTCAATCATTTCTATACCTAGAGAGCAACTGTTTCGAACACAGACCCCTCACACTTATACATTAGGGAAATTGCTTTGGGCGCACGAGGAAGCTAAAAACAAGGGGATTATCGGAACCGCAGCTTCCTGCGCACTAATGCAGCAGCTGGGAGAAACGGTATACTTTTCGAAAGGATCGGAGGAAAACCTAAAAATCACCACGGTCGATGATATGATGATTTTCAAGGCACTGTTACATACAAAAAAGGATAGTTGGTTAAAATGATACAGTATTCGAGCGATTATTGGAAAGATGTGAATAGAGTTACAGAATTGATTCCAAATGTTAAACAACTATTTAGTAAGCGGATTATGATTACCGGTGGTACAGGCATGATTTGCTCAGCGGTAGCGGAAATTCTTTTCTGTTTGAATCATGAAAGAAATGCGAATATAGATATACTCCTAGCTGGAAGAAGCAGAAATAGAATGATGGAGAGATTTTATTGCTTTTCTGAAGGAAGAGACTACAGTTTTGTTGAATACGATGCAACGAAAAATCAAGAATTGAGCCAATGTACAGATTATATTATTCATGGAGCGAGCAATGCAAATCCGTTAATCTATACGGCACAGCCAGTGGAAACCATGCTCGCAAATTTTCTGGGATTAAATAATCTCTTGGAAATGGGCGTAAGGACAGGAAGCAAGCGGCTGCTCTATGTGTCTTCCAGCGAAGTGTACGGAAACAAGACAGGAAACCAACCATATAAGGAAAAAGATTATGGATATGTAGATATCTTGAATCAGAGAGCATGCTATCCGAGTGCGAAAAGAGCAGCAGAAACGCTTTGCACTGCATATGGTCAGGAATATGGATTAGACACAGTTATTGTGCGCCCTGGGCATATTTATGGTCCAACTATAACGGAGACGGATAGCAGGGCTTCAGCCCAGTTTACGCAGAATGCGATCGAGGGTGAGGATATTGTGATGAAAAGTGCGGGGATGCAGATGCGATCTTATTGCTATGTACTTGACTGTGCTTCAGCAATTCTGACGGTGCTGTTAAACGGAAAGTCTGGGGATGCTTATAATATATCTAATAAGGATTCTGTCTGTACAATCAGTGATATTGCATTAGCATTGGCGCATGCAGGTGGTCAGAAAGTTGTATATGAAAATGCCACTGATGAGGAAAAAAAGGGATATAACCTTATGAGCAACTCTTCATTAGACGCAGCTAAATTGGAAAAATTAGGCTGGAGAGCTTGTTTTGATTTGGAAGAGGGTGCAGAAGCAACCGTAAAATATATGAAAAAGCTGAGAGGATGATCGAAACAAATGAGCAAAGTATTAACAGTTTCTATTGCTGCCTACAATATGGAATCTTATATTCGTCAGACACTGAATTCTCTTATTGTTCCGGAGATTTTGGAAAAAATAGAGGTTTTGGTGGTAGATGACGGAGGTACTGACGGAACCCTAGCAATTGCAAAAGAGTATGAAACAAAATATCCTATTACTTTTCATGCAATTCATAAAGAAAACGGAGGGTATGGGTCCGTCATTAATAAGAGCATTGAACTTGCGACGGGTAAATATTTTAAACAGCTCGATGGGGATGATTGGTTCGAAACTGAAACATTGTTGGCATATGTTAAACTGTTGGAGCAAAGCGATGCCGATATTGTTTTGACACAAACCATAGAATATCATGAAGATTCCAGTACTTCACAGATTAAGGATGTGTGTGCTCAGGAAGAAGAAGGAAGACATCTATTTACAGATGCATCATTTGATCATTTTATCAGTATGCATTCCGCAACAATAAAGACAGACATTTTGAAAAACATGAAGCGGAGAATTACAGAATATTGTTTTTACACGGATATTGAACTTGTATATTGCCCTTTAAGTATGTTTAACTCTTATTATGTTTGGCATAAGCCGGTTTACATATATCGACTGGGTCGAGAAGGTCAAAGCATGAGTGTTTCAGGAATCAGGAAGTATTATAAGGACCATGAAAGGGTTTTTTGGAAACTTGTTACAATATATAAGGAAATTCCAAATTATGAAATCGCAAAAAAAGATCTTATGCTAATGCGTATATGTAAGGAAATTGCAGCTCATTTTAAATATTGCTGCATGATGGAATCAAAAAGTATGGGTTATGACGAATTGACTACATTTGGATATAAATTAAAGAGAGACTTTCCGGAAGCTTTGCAAGCTGCAAAAAAATACAGCAAATTCGTCAGGTTAATGTTAATGACAAATTATAAGATTTACCCAATACTTGCTTATCGTGAAATGCATCGGGGGGGCAAAAATAGCCACTGAAACGTTAGAATGTGATCGCCCCTTAAGGAATGTCCAATCAATTTGGAAACTTAAACTTGCGAATGCAGCACTTCTGTTGGGAGGTGCCGCATGAATAAAATATATTACATAGACTTGGATGGGGAGAAGCGAAACACGGCAGGGGCTAAGGCACCGGACGATATTGCTGAATTATGCCGAAGAGGCGGATATAACAGAATTTCAATGCCACTTTATCCAAGAGACAAATCTAAACTCATACTGAAAATATGGTTGCTTACTGTTTGTACATGCAATTGGTGGAGAATCATGCACTGTGTGGAAGAGGATAGCATCATCATATATCAGCACCCACAGTATGGAGTGCGTATTGCCGAAAAAATGATTCCGATGGTACAGAGGAAAAGGAATTGTAAATTCGTAACTGTCGTACATGACTTGGAATCACTACGGGGTGGCATTGAAGGTGTTATCAAAAATAATAGCAGAACGAATAAGTTGGCAGATTCTATTTTATTACGACACATGGATTGTTTGATTTGTCATAACGAGAAGATGAAAGACTACCTGGTTAAAATGGGATACGCACAGGAGAAAATAGTCTGTTTGGAACTGTTTGATTATTTGAACAACGTACAAAGAGTACAGCGAGTAAAAGATCAGATTCCATCTATAGCGATAGCGGGAAATCTTGCAGCAGGAAAATGCAAATATATCTATGATATCTGTAAGAATGGACAAAACAGAAATCTGACCATCCATCTGTATGGGAATAATTATGATAGTAAGACATCCACTAAGAATATGATATGGCATGGATCGTTTTCGCCAGAAGAACTTCCAGCACACTTGACGGGAGATTTTGGACTGGTTTGGGATGGGACGTCTATCAAAACTTGCGCGGGAAATACTGGAAGGTATCTGCTGTATAATAATCCTCATAAGACATCCTTGTATCTTGCAGCGGGTATGCCTGTAATTGTGTGGAAAGATGCTGCGATTGCTGATTTTATTTTGAAAAATGAGGTTGGAATAGTGGTGGAATCTTTGGATTCTCTTGAAGGAAGAATAAAAGATGTGAGTCATGAGAAATATCGAAAATTATGCGAAAATGCGTGCAGAATTGGCGAACTGGTACGTGAAGGATATTATTTTGAGAAAGCCCTGACAGAAGCATTGGAGACTCTTACAAGTAAAAAGTGAAAGTCCTAAAATAGTGTATGTTATCCCTAGATGGGATTGGAAAATGACTGGAGAAAGTATAGATGACTATAGAAATGAAAAGAATGAGTTATGTAGCAAATGCAATCCAGACAGATTTGCCGGAATCATCGAGAGGAGGTGGCGCTCGATGATTCGGATAAAACTGCCCAGGGTCAGGGCAATAGATAGTGAACAGTTGATTATTTTTGCATATTGTTTATTGGTAGTAACCAGTATTCTGAATACAACACAGTTTGGGGATATTATGGGTTATCACTTGATTGTTCGAGGAATCAAATATCTGTGTATAGCACTAGTGTTTTTTTCCTTTTGGATGAGCAAGAACATCTCCCCTAAAACGTTTTGGGTGGCTGTCATTCTGACTGCAGTCGGAGCTGGAGTTGCACTGACAAGTGACAGACTATCCGAAGTTGTATTGGTAATTGTGTTTTTTGTTGCTGGCTACAATATCAAATCAGACAAGATTCTGCAACGATATTTGACCGTAGCAGTTGGTACCGTCCTGTTTACATTAATACTATATGTGTTGGGAATCTATAAGTATGATGCAATGAACTCTGCGGGCAGGGTGCGGCGGTATCTTGGCTTCACGTATACAACATATCTTGCCAATTACTTTTTTCATTTTTTATTGGTTTATTTTGTGATTCGTAAACGGCAGATTAATGTCTTGGAAACGGCTGTAATCCTGTGGATGAATTGGGGAATTCGTCAGTTGACGGATACGAAGGCGGTATATTACGAGGTCATATTGCTGTTGGTGCTGCTATGGGGGTACCAGCTAGTTCCAAGGATATATCAAAGTTGGGTATTTAAGATAGGTACACTTAGTGCCATGCCCATTTTGGCGGCGCTCATTATCTATCTGTCGTATGTCTATACGCCAGCGAACATTTTTCTGTTTTTTTTAAATAGACTCCTAACGACAAGGTTGTCACTTGGAAGACAGGCGATATCTACTTATGGCTTTACGCTGTTTGGCAGTGAGACAGCCTGGGTGACTGGACGCTATGGAATTGAACGCACAGAAGCGTACTTTTATGTAGATTCCTCTTACCTAAACATTGCATTGAGCTTCGGACTAGTAACACTGTTGCTCGTGATGATTGGTTTTTATTTCCTTGAAAAGAAAGCTTTGGAAGAACAGAAATATATACTTTGCATTGTATTGATTATGCTTGCGGTGCACAGCTTCAGCGATCCTCAGTTGTTTGATTTGAAATATGATCCTTTCCTAATCTTGATAGGAACCGCGATTCTGAAAAAAGCTCCGCTGCCATTAAAAAATCCTGTGGGGGGCAAAAGCTCCGCTGACTGATTCTGTCTGGTATCAGCCGGATTTTGTGATTCAGAGTAAAGGAGGTTGGAAGGAAGTGGTCAATCTGGTCATCAAACAACGAATCATCTTTATCTGATTGATATGGAAGGCGATTCTTATAGGCTACGTGAAACTCTACGGAACAACGGAACTGACTTCGAGACAGTAGTAAAATAGCAACTGCACCTGTGGCAGTAATGCTGCAGGTGCCAAACTTGGTCTAAAGTGACCTGGTTTTCAATGAGCGGTTGACCGAATTATCGGTTAACAAATACAGCAATGAAGAAAACAAAAATTGAATCAAGATGTATGGTTTATTTTTGACTATCTACCACATATGATATAAGTGCGTTAATGCCTTATGTGTTTGAACCATTCATGAATATTGGGTGGTAAGGATTGAGTAATGAAAAAACAAAAATCACTAAAACTTAATTTTATTATGAACGCCATCTTAGCGATGTCGTCATTCATTTTTCCGCTGATAACTTTTCCGTATGTTTCCAGAATTTTGTTGCCGGAAGGAACAGGAAAGGTATCTTTTGCAACATCATTGATTTCTTATTTTGCAATGCTTGCACAGTTAGGAATCCCTACCTATGGTATTCGTACGTGTGCAAAAGTGCGTGACAATAAGGAAGAATTAACCCGGACAGCACAGGAACTTGTTATTATCAATTTGGTAATGAGTATCGTTTCCTATGCAGTTTTTGTAATCACTTTGATTTTTGTGCCTCGTCTGAGAGCAGAAAGAACCTTGTATGCGATTGTGAGCCTAACAATCATTTTTAACGTCATGGGTATGGAGTGGTTGTATAAGGCTTTGGAACAGTATACATACATAACGATTCGATCCATCGTATTCAAATTTATTGCGCTTGTGGCGATGTTTGCTTTTGTTCATCAGAAAGCAGATTACGTTGTTTATGGTGCAATCACTTTGATTGCTGCGTCGGGTTCCAGTGTATTTAACCTTATCAATACACATAAGTTCATTGGGATGCGTCCCGTAGGAAAGTATCACTTTAAGCGGCACTTTAAGCCAATCGTTGTTTTCTTTGCGATGTCGTGCGCGACAACAGTTTATACGCATTTGGATACAGTTATGCTTGGTTTTATGAAAACAGATGCCGATGTTGGCTATTATAATGCTGCGGTAAAAATCAAAACGATTCTTGTCAGCATTGTTACATCGCTTGGTGTGGTTCTTCTTCCGAGAGCATCCTATTATATCGAACATAAGATGGTTGACGAATTCTATCGCATTGCGCATAAGGCAATCAACTTTGTGTTCTTGATTGCACTTCCGATGATGCTGTACTTTATGATTTTTGCAAAAGAAGGCATTTTATTCTTGTCAGGAGACGCATATGAAAATGCAGTCTTGCCGATGCAGATTATTATGCCAACCATTATCTTTATTGGATTGACTAATGTTATGGGAATCCAAATGTTGGTGCCATTGGGAAGGGAAAAAATAGTTCTTTATTCTGAAATTGCGGGTGCAGTAGCTGATTTGATTGCTAATTTTATTTTGATACCGCGTTTCGCTTCGGTAGGTGCGGCAATAGGAACTTTAATTGCTGAAATTGTGGTATGGATTGTTCAATTCTGCGCCTTGAAGAATGAAATTGCGCCTGCTTACAGCAGGATACAGTATCCACAAATGGTAGTTGCATTGGCTATCGGATGTGCGGCTTCTGTCTGGGTGAAAATATTGGGATGGAATGCTTTCTTTACGTTGCTGCTGTCTGCAATTCTTTTCTTCGGAAGTTATGGATTGGTTCTTATTCTTACGCATGAGCCATTGGTGATAGAGATTGTGAATCAAATATTTGGTAAAGTAAAAAAGTTTATTAGTTTATAAGAAAATTAATAGCATTTGACAGCAAACGGTGAGGAAAGGACAATTATGATAGATAGACAGACGGCGGTACGATCTTGACATTTTAAGGATCGTATTAACAGTTTTGGTAGTTATAGGCCATAGAGACTTTGCATTTGAAACGTCTCTATTTGTGCTTTTGTATGTAGTTGACAGAATAGAAAATGCTTTGTCCTATGAAGATGCAGAATCTCTGATTTTAAATATCAAGCCAGATTATACACAGTCCCGATTATATACAGATATGGGTGCAATAGTATTATCTTATGTAGTGGAAAGTGTAACAGGAACGGATTTATATAATTTGGTTAGAAAATATATTTTGGATCCATGCGACATGAAGGACACTGTATTGGTTATCAGACCTGAAGATATGGGCCGGGTAGTTTCGAATAATTATGAAAGAAGAATCGCAAATAATAATTATTGTGTAATTAGGGATATTTCTAAAGGAATGGTAAATGATGGGAAGGCACGTAAATTGGAGAAGTGGTGCCCACGTCTCTATGGACACGCAGGATTATTCTCTACAGCAGCAGATATGGGAAAATATGCATCTATGATGCTGTCAGGTAATTTATTAGATTCGCAATTTGTCAATAAGATTGGAGTAAATCATACCGGTAAAAAGAATGAGGATGGAACTTTTAGCCAGTTTCATGGACTTTTGTGTTATTCAAAGAATCCTGTCGCTAAGAACTCTGAGGTGAATCATTGGTTGAGCGGAAATGCATTTGCACTGGGAGGATATACCGGGAATCAGTTAACGATAGACTACAGAAACCAACTATACATTTTTATGGCATCCAACCGATGCCACAATAGAATTACAAGTGTAAGTGGTATGGATATTGTATATGAAGCCGGGATGACTTTGGAATGGCCGGACGGAAAAAGATATATATGCAATAAAGGGTATGCATTTGACAGGGATGAGAGCGTGATTAACCCTGCGATAGAATTGGCAATGAAATGGCGCTTTTTAGAGTGGTTATTAGGAAGTGAGTCCAAAGTGATTCGGTGTTGATGATACCGCTGTGTGTGGATACAGGCTCCTCCGAGAGCTGAAGCGCACACGGTACATTTTGAGGGCTGTTATATAGTTTATAACGGAAATAACAGAAGCACATAAAAATGTTATTTCAGTAAGGCAGAAAAAGAAGAGGTGGTTGATTACATATTGTCTAAATTTAACAAAGTGCAGATTTTGCTATTTTGCTACATTGACAATTACATATTTCTTTGTTATTCTCTGCTTGTAAGCAGATTTTTTCTATTTTAAATTTCTAAATCTACGTAAGTTGATATCTGTGACTTCAGAGGAATTCCTGCTTATTTACCCCATTAAATACAATAGAGCAGGAGATGATGAAGGACAGAGCGTTTGTTCTGCGTATTGTCGTTGTTTATTCTCCTGTGGAGTGTGAGAGGAGAACACGAATGGCAAAACGCTATGAGGAACTGACGATTTCGGATGATTTTATGTTTGGCAAGGCGATGGGCGATAAGGTGCTCTGCCGGGATGTGCTGGAACGGCTGCTGGAGGAAAAGGTAGGAGAGTTGGAGGATGTCCAGCCGCAGCGGGAGTTCCGGTATACTTCGGGTGGCAAGCCGGTTCGTCTGGATATGTATACGCGGGATAAAAAGCGTATGTACGATGCAGAGATGCAGAATCTGAACCACCAACCGGTGGAGAAGCTGGAACTGCCGAAGCGGAGCAGGTTTTACCAGTCTACGATGGATACGGATCATCTGAGTAAGGGAAAATCCTATCGGGAACTGCCGGAGGGAAGAGTGCTGTTTTTATGTACATTTGATCCATTTGGCAAGGGATATGCGAAGTATTCTTTTCAGAATTTGTGCAAGGAAGACAGAGAACTATACCTGAAGGATGGAACAGAGAAGATTTTTTATAACTGTGCTGCGGATCCAGAGAAAGTACCGGAGAATCTGCGGGAGTTATATGATTATATCAGAACCGAGAAGGTCGGAGGAGACCTGAGCAGGAGAATTGATGAAGCGGTGTGCAGAGCACGCAAGAATGAGGAATGGAGGGCGGAGTACATGAAAGAACTGTTGCATGATGACGACGTTAGAGAAGAGGGAAGGGCAGAAGGTGAAGCAAGAGGAACTAATCGGTTCGTAATGCTAATCTCCCAGATGAATGCCGGTGGAGATACAGATAAGGTAGCACGGTTGGATGAGCCGGAAGTGTTGCTGGCAATGCGGAAGAAGTATGGTTTAGAGTAGACGAAAAAATAAAGCTGGCACACTCCAACTAACCTTGGAAAGAACCAATAGAGTGCTTACGGAACAAGTATAAGTATTAAAGGAAAGGGGCTGTGTTATGAATTATTTTACAGATGGCAAATTGGACAACACAGTCTATGATATTGATGAGAATTATCTCAAAAAAATGTTGGATGATAATGCGCGGGAACTGAAAGAGTCAGTTCAATTAACAAACTCATCATATAAAGGAGAAAGCTATTATAATTTTATGCCTGACTTTCATATGGCATTTGATAAAGAAATTTTGGAGAGAGATCAAAGAACTGCAGGTATGAAGGTACAATATCCACATGGGATTATGATTAGACAGCCTGCATTGAGGAATTATTATCGAGGTGAAAACCAGATTTACCAAAACAGTATTCCGTCTCTCCTGAGAAAGCTTAATCAGTTTTCATCTGAAAAAGATAAAGCCTTATATCGAATTGTTGCTGATATGCGGATTGCAGAGTTTAAGCATCTGATTGATAAGTTTGACCATGTAAAGAATTGGAATTATGGGGACGTTCTGTATGAACTATTGGCACAGCACTACGGATTAGAGACTGGGTGGCTTGATATTACATCGGATTTTCGGGTAGCACTCTTTTTTGCTACTTGTTATCATGATAATGAGTCGAAGAGGTGGCTGCCGCTTGATCAGAAACATATAGATGAAAATCCATATGGAATGATTTTTCATATGCCTGCATGGCAGCGTACAATGCGATGGACAATGTCACTGAAGTATTTTGAGTCTGTGTCGCATGAGGTGGCTGAATATGATTCAAATGGGGAACCATTTCGGTATAAGCTCTATGAGTATCCGATATTTCAGGGAATCCCAGATAATTTGATTTATCCGATAGGATTTCAACCATTTATGCGATGCGCAATGCAGTATGGATATGGAATATATATGCGTGTTCCACAACCTTTGCAGCAGGATTATGTGTTTGAAAAATTGCGCTTTAAGCATAGCGTAGAGTTTTCCCGAAAAGTGTATGATCTGATGCAAGGCGGAGAACTGATATATCCTCATGAAGGATTGAGGGACGCAGAGTTCATAATCGATAATATCAGCAAAGGAACCGTATTTTCAGAAGAGGCATTTAAGTATGCTTTATACAGAAGTCATGAGTATGCGCTGGCGGATGAAGATAAATGCCGCAGTGACCTGTTGAATTTTAAAGTTAACGGAAAGAAAATAGAAATTGTTGATTACCACCCTTATAAAATAAGCTCAGGACGTCGAAAACGAATCGATTCCAAGTATGCTGATTTTTCTTTAGAGAAAAATTATGGGTTAAAGATTATGTTCCGTGGTTCTCCACAGCAGATGCAGGGAATGTTCGAACCGTGGATGATTCCGGATAAGGAAAATCAACCAGGAGTTGTGGACTTTAAGCCGCGAGAAATGGTTCCTAATCTTGAAAACTTGTGGTCATGGAATTCCATGGCTTTGTTACATACAGTTATGTTTGCGCAACCCCCCGAGTTCTAGAAAAAATACCAAATATGTATAACAAAGTGCAGCTTTACAAATTATCCCTGAACCGGAAATTTTAAAGACAATGAAACAGAAATATGGGATAAATTGAGTGGGCAATGCTTTCAGCTCTGATAGATATTTTTGAGACAAACACATGTGTAAAATAATAACTGCGATATATGCGGCACCACCGGATTATTTGGTGCCTGCGATGCTCCTATTCAAAGTAGCCAAATTCAGGTAGTGCGGATTTGGCTACTTTGTTAATTGACAGGAACCGGAAATCTATGTAATATAATCACAAAGCATACATTCTGACAATTTCGGCAGCGAGAGCTGATCCACACATCTATATCATTTCAATGAATTCTATGCTTTTATACCCAATTAACCATTTAGAGCATAGTGCGTTGAGAGACAGGTGGGGAGGCAGAAGTCTATCCTTTTTTTCAGGTACTATGAGAACAGGAGGATACGATGACGAAGAAGAGACAAGAAGCTGTACAGACGGAACGGACATTGGTGGAACAAACGGCGATAGAACAGCCAAAGGCGAATGTGAAGTATAAGGATACGATTTTCCGAATGCTATTCTCGGAACCGGAACATCTGCTTTCCCTGTACAATGCAGTGACGGGGAAGGATTACCGGGATCCGGACGCGCTGAATGTTGTGACGTTAGAGAATGCTGTATATATGGGTATGAAGAATGATCTGGCATTTGTATTGGAGATGGGAATGTATTTGTACGAGCATCAGTCAACCTATAACCCGAATATTCCGCTGCGGGATCTGTTCTACATAGCCAGCGAATATCAGGCCTTGGCGGATGGAAAGTCATTGTATTCGTCCGGAATCCAGAAGATTCCCACACCGAAGTTCCTGGTATTTTATAACGGACTGGATCACAAGGTACCGGACCGGATGGAACTGAGGCTGTCGGATGCCTATGAGAACCCGGTGGACGAGCCTGATCTGGAATTAAAAGTTACGATGCTGAATATCAATGCCGGACATAATGAAGAACTGATGAACAGCTGCCATGTGCTGCAGGAGTATGCCCGGTATGTCGCAAGAGTCCGGAAGTATGTCGCGGAAATGCCGTTGGATGAAGCGGTAGAACGTGCAGTTACGGAATGCATCAGGGAAGGAATCCTGGCAGAATTTTTGAAAAAGAATCACGCGGAGGTAGTAAAAGTGAGCATTTTTGAATATGATAAAGAAAAAGAAGAGAAGAAGCTCCGCAAGGCAGAATATGAGTACGGTAGAGAACAGGGAAGAGAAGAAGGTAGAATTGAAGGAGAACGTTCAGGAAGAACACATCTGCTGACTTTAATATCACAAATGAGTGCCGGAGAAGATGCAGATAAAGTAACGCAGTTGACTGATCCGGAAGTTTTGGAAGCGATGATGAAGAAGTATGGAATAGAATAAGATCATTCTCGCGGCAATAAAACTGACTCATTTACTTACCCTCCTGAACAAGATTATACTCACAAGTTACTAACTTACGAGTACAATAAAACAGAAAAACTGCAAAGACAAGTTTCAGTATTGTAAAATCAGCATATATGTAAAGCATAGTAAGGGGATTTTTCGGAATCCTCTTTTTCCTTAGGAGAGAGTTGGATTTGGCTACCATCGTACCATTGAAGAGCTGATTATAAAGTGTTATAATACGTATATAAAAGTGGCTTGTGACATTATTTATTTTTACAACACAAGGGGAGGATTGAATGGAAAAACAAAAGCAGCAGGGAATTAAAAAACGCCTGACGAAGGGATTTGTTAAGGTGGCTGTAATCGGGGCGATTGCGGCAATGATTGGTGTTGTGGCATTATTGATAGCAGCGTCACAGTATGAAAAGGCATTGAACAGATATGGCTTTACACAGGGAGACATCGGAAAAGCTATGACGGCTTTCTCTGAAAGCAGAAGTGCATTGCGCGCGGTAGTCGGCTATGATGAGGAAGCGGTAATTAAAAAGCAGACAGAGCTACACACTGAGAAAAAGGAAGCGTTCAATACATACATGGAAGAGCTTGACAGAACGCTCCGGTTTGATGAAGGCAGAACGGCATATGACGAAGTGCTCCGAGCACTGGATGGTTATTGGGAACTGGATGAGCAGGTTCTGCAGCTGGCTATATCAGATGATGCAGATGGTTATTTGAAAGCACAGGAACTGGATACCGGAGACTTGACAACACAGTACGAGAATGTCTACGCACAATTTGTGAATCTGATGAATGTGTGTGTTGAAAAAGGGGATCGTGCAGAAAAGAATCTGCGTCATATGGAACTTATCATGTTGATCGTGATTCTTGTGATTGTAATATCCTCTTTTTGGAGTTCTGTCATACTGGGCAAAAAAATGGCGGGTAATATTGAGAAACCGATGGTGGCACTGGCAGACCGGCTTCAGTCGTTCGCGCAGGGAGACCTGGTAAGTGAATTCCCGGAATGCAATACAGAGGATGAAATTGCATACATGATCCGGGTGGCGAAAGAAATGGCAGACAATCTGAATCTGATCATTACGGATGCAGGAGAACTGCTGGGCCAGATGGCAGATGGCAATTATGCAATAGGAACTAAGATTGAGGAAAAATATGTTGGTCAGTTTGGAGCGCTGAAAAATGCAATGCGCAAGATGAACCGACAGATGAACAGTACCCTGGAACAGGTAGAGGAGGCTGCCAAGCAGGTATCTGCCGGAGCTGAGAATCTGGCACAGTCTGCACAGTCACTTGCAGAGGGGGCTACGGATCAGGCGGGTTCCGTGGAAGAACTGACAGCAACGATCACCAATATTACAGATTCGGCCACACGTACTGCCGGTGAGCTTCAGAAGACTACACAAAAGGCTGAGAACTATGCAAAGCAGGCAGACGAAGGTCATACACAGATGAAGTCATTGATGGAAGAAATGGAGCGGATCAATGAAACATCTAAAAAGATACAGAATATTATTGCTGACATTGAAGATATTGCGAGTCAGACGAACCTGTTGTCTCTGAATGCAGCGATTGAGGCAGCCAGAGCCGGAGATGCAGGCAGAGGATTTGCAGTAGTGGCAGAACAGATCCGTAAACTGGCCGAGCAGAGTGCACAGTCGGCGGTAGATACCAGAAGCCTGATCGAGGGATCGTTGCAGGAGATTGAGAACGGCAATATGGCAGCGGAAGCGGCAGCCGACTCATTGGAACAGATCGTTACAGGAGTTAAGGAGATTGCTGCAGATGCGAAACGTCTCAGCGAGGAATCCAAGGCACAGGCGCAGGCTATGGAACAGGCAGAAGTCGGAGTGAATCAGATATCCGAGGTAGTGCAGTCGAATTCGGCATCGGCGGAAGAATCTTCGGCTACCAGTGAAGAATTATCCGCACAGGCATTCTCATTGAATGATCTGGTGGGAAAATTCATATTACGTCGCAATTAATATAAAACAGTATTCATATCGACTCTTTTCATCCGGTGATCCGGAGAAAAGAGTCGATATTTTTATGCATTGAAACTTTCATTATAACTGAAATTCCGTTTTCACATTATCTATTAGAATTGTAAGGGTAGATACAGGAGATGTGAAAATGAATCAGAAACATTCAAAAGAGTATAAGAGCATAGGACAGACAATTAAAAAATACCGTAAGCTCAGAGGACTTACGCAGGAACAATTGGCGGATATGGTTTGTATCAGCATTAGTTACCTTACCAAAATCGAAGCACCTAATTGTGACCAGCCTTTTTCACTGGAAGTGATTTTGGATATATCGGAAGTGCTGGATATTTCCGTTCATCAGTTATTGGAAGATGTTAAATAGAGAAATAAAAAATGATCTTAAAAGCCTATAACTTTTAAGATCATACTTTTTAAAGAAGAGCTGCTGACGGGAATCGGACCCGTGACCTCCGCACTACCAATGCGACGCTCTACCGACTGAGCCACAGCAGCATCACGTGATTGTTATGCAATCACCGTGGTCTATTCTAACAAAAGCGACCTTGTTTGTCAACACTTAATCGGCACAAATATTAGCGGATTTTGTCGGCGACAAATAATTGACAGTGATTTTATAAAAAGCTAAATATATAGATACAAAATAGAAATTTTAAACGAATCGTAAAAACGCCTATATTTAGTATAGGAATGAATGGTAAATTATATAAGAGAAATTTTGAGAAGATAAAACCTCATAATGGAGCGATGACAAATGCATAAGAAAAAGACAGAAGAGATGGAAGCAGACCATCAGGAGTTTACCAGATTGATTCGTGAGAATCAGGCGATCTTATATGACTTCATCAAATGCCGGATACTGGATAAGTCTCTGGCACAGGATGTATTACAGGAGACGCTTTATATTGCTTATAAAAAGTGGGATCAGCTGAAGGAACATCCCAATCAGACAGGTTTTCTGATTGAAACGGCGAGATACAAAATCCAGGACTTTAATAAAAAGACCAGAAAGTTACAACGTGAAATCCCTATAGAAGGGCATGAGCATATTGAGGCGAAGGACCAATATGGTAAAGTAGAATTGGATATCGTATTGGAGAATGATCTGGACAAAGAAGATAAGAAACGTTTTTCACGGTATTTCGTACGAGGGTATAAAATACCGGAAATGGCAAAGTTGGAGAATACGTCCGCGAACAACATGAGCGTACGAATCAACAGGCTTCGTGGAAAAGTGGCAAAAATCATATATGACGGTAAGGTATTCGACAAAAAACAAAAAATGTCTGTAAGAAATGACAAAAAAGAGACACATATAATAGAGAGGGATAAAGATCAGGCATCGAAGCCGGACGATGAGATACAGAAGGGAACAGAGCAGAAATGAAGAAACAGGACAAGGAAAGTCTGATTCAGGAGATTCAGAAACGATTAGATTGGTATACAATGGAAGCTTCCGATGAAGAATTTGATGCAGATGAAGTTCAGAATTTATTAAAACTGCTGGACGGTCTGACTCCTGAGGAGGAGAAAGACAGACTGTCATCGGATGAAGTGGTGGATAATTTTTGGAAATATTGTGCAGAACGTGAAGAAGAGGAAAGAATTCTGGCAGAGGCCGATGAGCCGGAGAAAAAGAAAGAGCATAAGGTATTGCATTATTTTCAGAAGCACAGAGCTGTTGCGGTGGCAGCGGCTGTATTGATTGTGATCATGCTGGGAGGCTCCTGGCAGATGGCGGTAAATGCCGAGAAGCATGGCGGGTTCTTCTGGTGGATGGATAAGAATGAAGAGGGAACAACGATGATAACTTCACCGGAAGTGGCTAATGAGAATTCAGATATTCGAACAGAAAAAAATTATTATGACATAGAAGATGTTCCTGAAAAATATAAATCATATGTTGACATACCATATGAAATTATTTTCGCACTTGAAGATGGGTATAATATAAGCCGGATACAAACCGTTAAGACGGAAGAATCAAACACAATATATGAATACTTTGAGAAGGAAGACGAAGAATTATTGTATTTTGAAATAAAAATTTATCCACGGGAAATATTACGTGTGAGAGAAACTTATCCAGGCTATGTGTTTTGTGAAGAATTTGAAAATGATGGTATCAATCTAGAGGTTTTCAGCAAGCAGGAGGATAATGGAAATCAAAGCTATATCGTTTATTTTTATTATGAAAATGAAAAATATGCAGTTGCAGGAATAAATGATAGGGAATTTTTGAAGGAAATTGCAGTCAAATACCAAGAAGCAATAGTAGATAATTATTGAAATCTGTGACAGGAGATTGGCTGAAAAACTCAATCTCTTTTTTTACTTTTTCTAAGAATTTTCTAAAGACTTTTTTGAAAAACTTTTCAAATCTTTTCAAAAAAGTTAAAGTTCTTTGTAAGATTTGAAGAATAAATCACATGTACTATATAGAGGGGCAATTTGAGCCTCCAAAAGTGTAGCAAAAAATCTTATGAAGGAAAGGAAAACACGAGTGAGAAAAAGAAAACAAAAGAGTGGAAAAATAGTTGCTTTGGTATTGGCACTGATTTTTGCTTTTAGCGTGCCGGTACAGGAAGCCCATGCAGAGGAAGCGTATCTCAATGGGGATACCACTATGAAAGTAACAGTAACAAACATGAGTCCGGAATATAGTATTTCGGATGTGAAGCCTATAACAACGTTATTTGATTGCGAAATTATTATGGCGTTTAAAATGGACGAAGGGTTATGCATGTCTTTTACTACATCTAGTATGGGAGCTGCAAAGGTTATAGGTGTAAAGGATATCAAGGTACAGCAGAAGATGTGGTATGGCTGGAAAACAGTGCTTATTTCCGATGGAGGAGAAACTTATGACTCTGCAATATTTGGAGCAGATTTAAAATACGCTGATGCCATCAAGGACAGAACCTACCGTGTGATCTGCACACATTATGCAGACGTAGACGGCTACGAAGAAGTCGTGAACGACACGGGAGCTTTTAAGTTTACCTATTAACGTTCTATGAACCATTAAGTAACTGATCTGTTCATTTGCTACACTCGATCAAAACTAAATATTGTATTGGCCGCGGACAGCAGAAAAAATGTTATCCGTAGACTGCCACAGAGGGCGTGGGATACAGCACACGTATTCAGAAAGTATGCTAAGACCTGCATAAGGGTAAAACGAAGGGAAAAAATAAGCTGCGATTGTCATAGTGGGTGGGACAAAATCTTCACGTGAAAGTATAAAGGGGGAACTCTTTCAGGGAAAAGATATAGCTGAACGCATTATAGTAAAGGACATTTCTGTCAGGGATGACAAAAGCAGAAACAGAAAGCGAGAACAAAAGACAATGAGAAGGTACATATTGGCTAATCCGATGATCAGATCCGCAGGGTACGATGCACAACGACAGGTGCTGGAGATGGAGTTCGCAAGTGACGGTCAGATCTGTCAGTTCGATAATGTACCGGAGGAGATATGGTATCGGTTTCGGAGCCATCACCTTCCGGCGCTCTTTTTCCAACATTTCATTATGGGGCATTATCCGGAGCGAAAAATGCAGGAAATAGGGTAGAAAACCCGGGCATACAGGAAATACTCATTCACAGAGGGGAATATCATTACGGAATATCGAAATATAGAGGTAAAAGCTGCGGGGATAGGAATATCCGCCGCGGCTTTTAAAGTTTTACATAAATCTCTTTCCCAAAAAAGTGGAATATGCTATACTGTTACAGAAGTCTTGTCTGATGGAAGGAAAGATTTCGAAATAGGAAGAGAGACGTAGAAATATTTATGGCAAGAGAACTCCAACAGACAGCGCCGGATGATCGGCGGAGAAGAGTACAGCGGTTGAAGAAGATGATCATAGGCATTGTGATCGTAGGACTGTTGATTCCCATCCTGTGCTGTGTCTATCTGATCTGCAGACTGCATGCGATCAATGGGACTTTGCGGGATCTGGAACAGCGCCTGGAGGAACTGGATGCCAGGGACCGGGAACGGCAGACCCTGTTGCAGCAGCTACAGTCAGAGACTGCAATACAGCAAGGTGTCCAAACACAGGAAGAAGTAACTTCCGGTGAAGTGTCGGAGCATACGCCGGAGAGTGATCCCGGACAGGAGATGATTCACAAGGTTTATCTGACATTTGATGACGGTCCCAGTATTTATACCGATGAGATACTGGATATTTTGGACCGGTATCATGTGAAAGCTACTTTTTTTGTGGTGGGAAAGGATGGCTCTGAAGCGGAGGCGGCTTTGCAGCGGATCGTGGAGGATGGTCATACCCTGGGAATGCATTCTTACAGCCACAAGTATAAAGAACTCTATGAATCGCTGGATAGTTTCACAGAAGATTTCGCACGGATCAGAGACGATATCTACCAGGCGACCGGTGTGGAAAGCGTCTATTATCGTTTTCCTGGGGGCAGCTCCAATACGGTCAGCAATATTGATATGCATGAATTTATTGATTATCTGGACAGTCAGGGCGTGGAATATTTTGACTGGAATGTGTCCTCCGGAGATGGCGGAAGCAGGAATCTGTCGATCGATACCTTGTTGGAGAATTGTACAGAGGATATCGATACCAGAGATACATCGATCATATTGCTGCATGACTCTGCGGAGAAACCGACTACGGTGGAAGCATTACCGGATATCATAGAAAATATTCTGGCCAGACCGGATACGGTGATCTTGCCGATTACGGAGAATACCAGGCCGGTACATCATGTGGAATAATTGCAATTTTGAAAGTTCAGGGAACCGGAGAATTGCGTTATATTATAGAAAATACTTATAATAGAACAAGAGATAAACGGAGGTACATAATCATGGGATTTTTCTCAGATTTGAAGGAAGATCTGTCACAGGCGGTGAATGAACTGATGCCGGAAGAAGATCTGAATCAGGGAGACGTCGCAGAGACTAAAGAGCAACCGGTTAAGAATATGCCGGAAACGACAGAAAAAGTGCAGACAGAGCAGCCCACAGATGCAACAAAGGATAATGCAGCGTTGGAAGAGATGCTGAAGAATCTGGATTCTATTGAGATCCCGCAGGCAAATGCAGAAGAAAAGCCTGTGGAGGAAGCAGAAGAGACACCGGAACAGTCTGCGGAAGAAGCAGCGCTGGATCTGGATCATGTGCTTCAGAACGATATGACCGTAGGAAGTGTTCTGGAACAGGAACATAGAGAGGAAAACAAAGGAGCAGAGAAGAGAATGGACGTAAAGACCGCATCAGATGAAAACGCAATTATTACTGCCGGTATGGTGATCACCGGAGATGTAAGTTCCGAAGGATCTATGGATCTGGTAGGCACAATTAATGGAAACATTGATATTCTGGGCAAACTGAACATTACCGGATATATCAATGGTAATTCCAAGGCAGCTGAGATTTTTGCAGAAGGCGCGAAGATCAACGGCGAGATCATGAGCGAGGGCTCCGTGAAGATCGGAGCAAGTACTGTTGTCATCGGCAACATTACCGCTACCAGTGCAGCCATCGCAGGTGCAGTAAAAGGTGACATCGATATACAGGGACCTGTCATTTTGGATTCTTCCGCTATCGTAATGGGAAATATTAAGTCTAAGTCCGTACAGATCAACAATGGTGCGGTGATCGAAGGTATGTGCTCACAGTGTTATGCGGAAGTCAGCCCGACTTCTTTCTTCGACGATTATAAGCCTGAGAAAAAGAAAACAAAATAAGGAGCATACGATCATGAAGAGAATATTACTGAAACTCAGTGGTGAAGCACTGGCAGGAGAGAAAAAGACCGGATTCGACGAGGAGACCGTCAGAAAGGTGGCACTGCAGGTAAAGGAACTGGTAGATGACGGCATCCAGGTCGGTATTGTCATCGGCGGCGGTAATTTCTGGAGAGGACGTTCCAGTGAGAATATCGACCGAACAAAGGCTGACCAGATCGGTATGTTGGCCACGATCATGAACTGTATTTATGTCTCGGAGATTTTCCGCTCGGTAGGCATGATGACCAATATCCTGACTCCGTTCGAGTGCGGCTCCTTTACCAAGTTGTTCTCTAAGGACAGAGCCAACAAGTATTTTGCAAAGGGCATGGTAGTGTTCTTCGCAGGTGGTACGGGACATCCCTATTTTTCCACCGATACCGGAGTTGTCCTGCGTGCCATTGAGGTAGAGGCAGATGTAATTCTGCTGGCAAAGGCAATCGACGGTGTATACAATGCAGATCCCGCTAAGGATCCTACGGCGAAAAAATACGATGAAGTATCTATTGATGAAGTCATTGCGAAGAACCTTCAGGTAGTGGATATGACCGCATCCATTCTGGCCAGAGATAACAAGATGCCCATGTGGGTATTCGGCCTGAACGAGGAAAACAGCATTGTGAATACCCTGAAGGGTAAGTTCAACGGAACGAAAGTAACTGTATAAAATCAAAATAATAGAAAGGCGCAGAGCGCAGAAGAGAGGAAATTATGGACGAAAGAGTACAGGTATATAGTGATAAAATGCAGAAGGCATTTGAATTTTTAGAGGCAGATTTCGCTGCCATTCGTGCGGGACGTGCGAACCCTCACGTACTGGATAAGCTGAGAGTAGACTACTACGGAACTCCCACCCCTATTCAGCAGGTAGGTAACGTAACTGTTCCCGAGGCACGTATCATCCAGATCGCTCCCTGGGAGAAGTCTCTGATCAAGGAGATTGAAAAAGCGATCATGACCTCCGATATCGGTATCAATCCTTCCAATGATGGTAGCGTGATCCGTCTCGTATTCCCTGAGCTTACCGAGGAGCGCAGAAAAGACTTGGTCAAGGAAGTAAAGAAGAAGGGGGAAGAAGGCAAAGTAGCCATCCGTAACATCAGAAGAGACGGTAACGATGCTTTCAAGAAGCTGGCAAAGACAGAAGTGTCTGAGGACGAGATCAAAGGTCTGGAGGAGGAGCTTCAGAAGCTTACCGACAAATATGTAAAGGATATTGATGCCCTGATCGACAGCAAGTCCAAGGAAATCATGACAGTTTAAGGATTTAAGAAGGTTTGAAATTATGGAAGAAAATTTGAAAATTCCGAACCATGTAGCGATTATTCTGGACGGTAACGGCCGTTGGGCCAAGGCAAAAGGAATGCCCCGCAACTACGGTCATGTGCAGGGGGCCAAAACGGTAGAAGTGATCTGTGAGGAGGCGTACCGTATGGGGATTCAGTATCTCACGGTATATGCTTTTTCCACAGAGAACTGGAACCGGCCGCAGGACGAAGTGGATGCGCTGATGAAATTGTTGCGCAATTATATGAAAACCTGTCTGAAGACTGCCGAAAAAAATCGTATGTGTGTCAGAGTTCTGGGAGATAAGACCAGACTGGATCAGGACATTCAGACCCGCATCGCGGAATTGGAAGAAGCTACGAAGAACAATGACGGTCTGCATTTCCAGATTGCCATCAATTACGGTGGCAGGGATGAGATCATCCGTGCAGTGAAAAAACTGTCCGCAAAGGTACAAAGCGGGGAAGTATCACCGGAAACCATCACGGCGGATATGCTGGAAGATTATCTGGATACCGCTGGGATACCGGATCCGGATCTGTTGATCCGTACCTGCAATGAGCAGAGAATCTCTAATTTCCTGCTGTGGCAGCTGGCTTATACGGAATTTTACTTTACTCCGGTTCCCTGGCCGGATTTTACAAAAGAAGAATTGATGAAGGCTGTGGAAGCATATAATCATAGAGACAGAAGATATGGCGGCCTGAAGGAGGAATAGCTTATGTTTTGGACCCGTTTGCTCAGTGGCATTGTATTGCTTGTCATTGCACTGGCTACGTTCAGCTTCGGCAATATATTTTTAGCAGTGCCGCTGTGGCTTATTTCTCTGATTGCATACAGAGAGCTTACCAAGGCATTAAGATGTGCAACGGATGAGAAAAAATTTAATGCACTGGAGTGGATCGGCTTTGTGGGCGTGACGGCATATTACGCAACACTGTTTTTTACCAGGGATCATACATTACTGCTCATGTGTATCGTGGGCCTGTTCATGGCAGAAATGTTCTGTTATGTGGCATTGTTTCCGAAATACGAGGCAAGTCAGGTCATGGCAGCCGTATTTTCCTTCCTGTATGCACCGGTGCTGTTGTCCTTTGTCTATCTCACCCGCGAGTGTGAGACCGGAATCTATCTGGTATGGCTGATCCTGATCAGTTCCTGGGGATGCGATACTTGTGCCTATGTCGTCGGAAAGCTGATCGGGAAGAAGCATATTTTCCCGGAATTAAGTCCTCATAAGTCCTTGGAAGGCTGTATCGGCGGTGTCGTCGGGGCAGCACTGATCGGTGGACTGTATGCACATTTTTTTGTGGAGACGGCATTCCCGGACCGGACAATTACATGGATCATTGCCTTTATCTGCGCTGCAGGTGCAGTGATGAGCATGGTAGGAGATCTGGCGGCCTCTGCCATCAAGAGGAACCATAATATTAAAGATTATGGGAAACTGATTCCCGGACATGGTGGGATTATGGATCGTTTTGACAGTATGACGGTGACAGCACCGATGACCTATTTCCTTACCCTTTTGCTGATGGGACTCAGATAGAGGAGCGAAAATACATGAAAAAGATAGCAATTCTGGGGTCTACCGGTTCGATCGGAACCCAGACTCTGGAAGTCGTGAGGAATAATCCGGAGCTGCAGGTGGTAGCACTGGCAGCAGGAAAAAGTGTAGAACAGATGGAGCAGCAGATCCGAGAATTCCATCCGTTGATCGCAGGTATGTGGAGCGAGGAGGCGGCAGCGGATCTGCGCAGCCGTGTTGCGGATCTTCCCGTGAAGGTTGTGACCGGAATGGACGGACTGCTGGAGATCGCAGTGATGCCCGAAGCACAGGTATTAGTGACGGCGATTGTGGGCATGATTGGTATCAGACCTACGATCGCGGCCATTGAGGCAGGAAAGGATATTGCTCTTGCAAATAAAGAGACTCTGGTGACTGCCGGACACATCATTATGCCGTTGGCGGCGAAGATGGGTGTGAAGATCCTGCCGGTGGACAGTGAACACAGCGCCATTTTCCAGTCACTGAACGGAGAACCGAAGGGCAGGATCGAGAAAATTCTGCTGACTGCATCCGGTGGACCCTTCCGAGGAAAGACAAGAGAACAGCTGCAGAATATTCAGGTGGAGGATGCATTAAAGCATCCTAACTGGTCCATGGGACGGAAGATTACGATAGATTCCTCCACGCTGGTAAATAAAGGACTGGAAGTCATGGAAGCAAAATGGCTGTTTGGTGTGGATCTGGATCAGATCCAGGTCATTGTGCATCCCCAGAGTATTATTCATTCCGCCGTACAATATGTGGACGGTGCGGTAATTGCACAGTTGGGAACTCCGGATATGAAACTCCCGATCCAGTATGCGTTGTTCTATCCGGATCGTCGTCCGATGCCGGGCAGACGGCTGGATTTCTATGAACTGGCACAGGTGACATTCGAGAAGCCGGATATGGAGACGTTCTACGGATTGAAGCTTGCTTATGATGCACAACGCATCGGCGGCAGTATGCCTACGGTGTACAACGCAGCCAACGAGAAAGCAGTAGGACTGTTCTTAGATCGCAAGATCGCTTATCTTCAGATCCCGGAGCTGATTCAGAAAGCCATGGAGCAGCATAAGGTGATCGAGAACCCGAATGTGGAGGAGATCCTGGAGACAGAAGCATCTGTTTACAGTTATATCGACGGCAAGGGATTCTGATCCTAAAATAGAAGCATGATATGAGAGGCAATAAATGGTTACATTGATCTTGTTTGTATTGATCTTCGGGGTGGTGGTCATCTCACATGAATTCGGACATTTTCTGCTGGCGAAAGCCAATGGGATTCATGTGATAGAATTTTCCGTGGGCATGGGTCCGAATCTGTTTTCTTTTCAAAAAGGAGACACCAAATATTCTCTGAAGCTGCTTCCCATCGGTGGAGCCTGTATGTTTGAAGGTGAAGACGGTCTGAATGAAAAAGAAGACGGGGAAGACCACAGCGGATCGTTTTTAAATGCCAATGTATGGGCGCGGATCTCCACTGTCCTGGCGGGACCGGTATTTAATTTCATCCTTGGATTTGTTATTGCATTTATTATGGTAAATCTGATCGCGACGATCCGTGATCCTGTGGCGACGGAGATCGTGGACGGCGGTGCGGCACAGGAAGCCGGACTGCAGCCCGGAGACAGAATTCTCTCTCTGAATGGCAGTAAGATTCATCTGTATGAAGAAATACAGCTGTTTACGCTGACCTACCGGGGCGGGGATGTCACGGTACAGTATGAGCGTGACGGAGTAAAAGGAACTACAACCCTGACTCCGCAGTATGATGAGAGTACAGGGCGTTATATGATCGGTATCAGTAATGCGGATTTTGTACAGTTATCCGGACTGGACTGCTTCCGTTATTCCTGGTATGAGATGCGTTATTGCGTGACGATGACTTGGAAGAGCCTGGCGATGCTGGTGCAGGGGCAGGTATCCAGACAGGATGTGGCAGGACCGGTCGGGATTGCCGTGAATGTCGTGGGAAAAACCTACGAAAGTACAAAAGACTACGGCTGGCAGAATGTACTGGTGAATATGTTGAATATCACCCTGATTCTTACGGTGAATCTGGGGATCCTGAATCTCCTGCCGATTCCTGCATTGGACGGCGGCAGACTGGTATTCCTGATCTGGGAAGCCATTACGCACAAACCGGTGCCCCCGGAAAAAGAGGGCATGGTACACTTCATCGGACTCGTGTTTTTTATGGTGCTGATGGTGTTCCTGCTATTTAACGATCTGGTAAATATTTTCGGATAGAGTATCCGGGATATCTTATTATCCGTTGACAAAGAGCATACCGCATGGTATGCTCTTTTTACGTTCGCGGAAGACGCGATTCTGATATCATTTTCATGCCGGTCGGCAAATAAACCCTGAAGAATGAAAAGAATATATGTATCTGTGTTTAGGATAGATAGGATAGAAGGGAGAAGTGCGTATGGAGCATGTTACGGCCTGCTATTGGCAAAAGGAGACGGTCCCAAATATATTTCTGTCATTGCAACAACGAAAATACCGTCGCAGGAAAGCCTCTGTGGTATATGCCTGTATTTCCGACAACAGGGATCTGCTGATGAATCTGCAGAACAAAATAGAAGAGGAATTGCAGGGGAGGGATATCTGGAAATCGTACACGGAAGAAAGGATAAGAGAAAAATGGTCGAAACAGCTTGCGGCAGTGGACAAAAACGGCAATTATGCGGGAGTACTGTGTGTGGACAGCAGAGTGCTTCTGTTTGACCACGGCAGGATGAATCTCTGTGGATTTTTCAAGAGGTTTGGGAGAACCGGATGGAAAGTCTGGAAGGATCAATGCATGGTGGGGGAAGTCGAAGCGGGAACAGCAATTTTGCTGACGGATCATGGATTCCTGAATTACTGTGAAGAGGAACTGGCAGGCTGCCTGAGACCGGAAAGCGTGGGGACCGATCTACTGTCGGACAGAGCGGAGCGAGCAGAGAGACGGCTGGCAGAGCTGGGCCGGAAGGCAGAGCAGCGGGGCGGAAGACATATGGGAGCGGTATGGATTCTGCCGGTAAAGGGAGAAGCTATATGGAGCAAAGGGAAACAGAGCAAAGAAACGGTACAAACGGAATAGAAATGGAGAGGATATTGGTCTGGCATGGATATCACAGTCCTGTGTCGGTGGGAGAGGGCAGCTTTTCCCAGGTCTATCGTGTGACAGACAGTAGCGGAGGATTCCGGGCCTGCAGAGTGTCCGATGTCACAGAACAATGGCAGAGGGAATGTGAGAACTGGCAGGAGATCAGACATCCGTTATTCCCCGGGTATGTGGAACATTGGACGGAAGGAGGAAAGGGCTATCTTATCATGGAATTCTGGGATGGCATGGATCTGCGGAAAATGCTGGAGAGAAGAGGCAGACTTACTCCCGGACATGCTGCGTGGATCGCGGATCAGATCGCGGAAGGCATACAATATCTTCATGAGCGGCAGCATCCATTTCTCTACCGGGATCTGAAGCCGGAAAATATCCGAATCCGTGTCAACGGCAGAGTGGGGATCCTGGATCTGGGATGCCTGTGGAACAGAGAAGAAAAATGGTCGGGAGCAGGCAATTATTCCTACAGTGCGCCGGAACAGTTCCGACAGGGGGAGATACCCGGGGAGGAAAGCGATGTGTATGCCATGGGAAAATTGTTGGAGATCATGCTGGGAGAGAAAAACGGGAAACGCAACAGGCAGGAAAAATGGCTTCGCAGAATAAGCCGGATGGCGACTCATACAGAGCGACAGAGACGTATTCCGGATATGAAAACCTTCCGCCGTCTGCTCTCCGTGATGAATGCATCCGGGAGGGTGCGCAGACAGGTATTCAAAGAGTCTGATTTTTATTATATCCGTAAGTTGTACTGCCCGTAGTTGTACGAACCGTGCTCGAACACAATCAATAAATTTTATAAAAAACTACTTGCTGTTTCCAGACGGAATGAGTATACTGTAACTAGAGGTCACAGATTACTTTCGGGACCGGACCAATTAAATTTACATAGCAAAAAGGAGAAGAGTTATGCGTTTTTTTATTGACACTGCAAAAGTAGAAGACATTAAGAAAGCAAATGACATGGGGGTTATTTGCGGAGTAACGACCAATCCCTCTCTGATTGCCAAAGAGGGCAGAGATTTTGTAGAAGTGATCAAAGAGATTGCATCCATCGTAGATGGACCCATCAGTGGTGAGGTGAAAGCAACCACCGTAGATGCGGAAGGCATGATCAAGGAAGGCAGAGAGATCGCAGCCATCCATCCCAATATGGTAGTCAAGATTCCTATGACGGTAGAAGGTCTGAAGGCATGTAAAGTATTAAGCTCCGAAGGGATAAAGACCAATGTAACACTGATCTTTTCAGCAAACCAGGCGTTGTTGGCTGCACGCGCCGGCGCAACTTATGTATCTCCTTTCCTGGGAAGACTGGATGACATCAGCACGAGAGGGGTAGACCTGATCCGTGATATCGCTGATATTTTCGCGGTAACCGACCTGGATACCCAGATCATCGCAGCAAGCGTGCGTAATCCCATTCATGTGACCGACTGCGCTCTGGCCGGTGCTGACATTGCAACCGTTCCCTACGCGGTTATAGAGCAGATGGTAAAACATCCTCTGACTGATGCCGGTATTGCCAAGTTCCAGGCAGATTACAGAGCAGTCTTTGGTGAATAGTCTGTCAATGCATAGGCTGGACGACTGCTTGCAGGCAGGAACGCCTATGCATTAGACGGACAAACAGACATGAGCAAGTAGGGCGACAGCCCGGAATGCGAATGGATGTAGCGGTTCGAGAGTGCGAAGCACGGAGAAGCGCGTGATTCACCAAAGAAGACGCACCGTGAGCAAGTAGGGCGATAGCCCGGAATGCGAATGGATGTAGCGGTTCGAGAGTGCGAAGCACAGAGAAGCGCGTAGTTAACCAAAGATCCTGACACAGTAAGAAGCTGTACAGAGGGATTCTCTGTACAGCTTCTTTTTTGTTCCTGTCGATTCCGAGGATTCCGGCAGAGCTTATTTCATCTGCTCTTCCTGCTTCTTGATCATACGACGAACCATTTCGCCGCCGATGCTTCCTGCTTCCTTAGAAGTAAGGTCGCCGTTGTAACCCTCTTTCAGATTAACACCCAGCTCAGATGCAACCTCAGTCTTGAAACGGTCCATTGCTGCCTTAGCCGCGGGAACTTCTACTCTATTGGTTTTACTTGCCATTTCGTTCACCTCCGTTTGGAATTGTTTTTGTGTTTCAGATAAGCGTTGTTTGTGATCACTTATCTTGGTATTAGTATGAGCACCGGCTGTTTTTTCATGCTGGTAAGTTTTTCATTTTATGTTATAATCAAAAAGCAACAGAACAAACGGAGACTGGAAAGCGCGGCATCGGATCCACTGACCGGAATCCCACAGAAATGACTGACTCCGAAGCACGGGGCTGAGAAGAGAAAGGCGACAAAACAATGAAAAAGAAAACAGGAATCACAAAAACGCTGGCGCTGGTACTGACACTTGGACTGTTATGCAGCGGTCTTACCGGATGTGGACAGACAAGAAACAGCGGGAGCGCAGCAGAAAGTCTGATGACAGAGAGTACACAGCCTGTAGAGAGTACGGAAGCCGTAATGGAAAGTACAGAAGCTACAGCAGAAAATACGGATGCGGATGACACAGTAGTGCGTGTGGCATCCTTAAAAGGCCCGACATCTTTGGGACTTTTATTTTTAATGGACAAGGCAGAAAAAGGAGAGACTTCTAATGCCTATGAGTTTCAGATGGCTACCGGTGCGGACGAGATCCTGCCGTTAATGGTAAAAGGTGACCTGGATATCGCACTGATACCTGCCAATGTGGCAAGTATCCTCTATCATAAGACACAGGGCGGTGTGGAAGTGATCGACATCAATACACTGGGGGTATTGTACATGGTATCCGGAGAGAATGACCTTACGGATTTTACGGATCTGAAGGGTAAGACCATCTATTTAACCGGAAAGGGAACCACACCGGACTATGTATTGCAATATCTGCTGACTGCCAATGGCATGTCTGTGGACGATGTGACACTGGAATATAAATCCGAAGCAACAGAGGTGGCATCTGTGCTGGCAGAGGATCCCACAGCCATCGGACTGTTGCCCCAGCCCTTCGTCACTGCAGCCTGCATGCAGAATGATGCACTGAAAGTGATCTTTGACTTAAACGAAGAGTGGAATAAGATACAGGGTGTAAGCGGCAGCAGTATGGTCACAGGTGTCACGGTAGTACGCAAGGAATTCCTGGAAGAGCATGAGGATGCAGTGAAATCTTTTATGGAAGAACATAAGGCAAGTGCCGAAGCCATCAATGCAGATCCCACCACCGGTGCTGCGCTGGCAGTGGAAGCACAGATCGTGGCAAAGGAGCCCATTGCACAGAAAGCAATCCCAGGATGCAACATTACTTATATGGATAAGGCAGACATGAAGCAGGCATTGTCCGGATACCTTGACGTACTGTTCCACCAGGATTCTCTGTCTATCGGCGGCGGACTTCCGGAATCTGATTTCTATTATGATGCAGAATAAGGATAAAAAATACATTAAAAAATTTATGATCCTGCTCTTCTGGCTGGGGGTATGGCAGATCACGGCAGTGTGTGTGGATAATTTCCTGCTGGTGGTGACACCCCTGCAGGCATTGCGGGCGCTTACCGTTCTCGCGGGGCAGGTGGAATTCTGGCGTAGCGCCCTTGGCTCGCTGTGGCGGATTGCCGCAGGTTTTTTGCTGGGAGCGGTTTTGGGACTGTTGTTAGCGGCGGTAAGCTACAGATACCGTCTGGCAGAGGAAATCCTGCGCCCGTTCATGGTATTCTGCAAGGCAGTGCCGGTTGCAGTATTTGCGGTGCTTTTACTGATCTGGTGGGGAGCTTCCCCGCTGGCGGTGGCGGTCTGCTTTTTCGTGGTGTTTCCGAATATTTATCTGAACACACTGGAAGGCTTAAAAAGTGCGGACGCAGAACTGATAGAGATGGCAGAAGTGTTTCGTCTGCCGTTTGCCACCCGCTTTTTCTATATTTACCGTCCGGCATTAAAGCCATTCCTGCTCAGCGCATTTCAATTATCCCTGGGAATGAGCTGGAAATCCGGAGTGGCAGCGGAAGTGATCGGTACGCCGTTGCATTCCATCGGCGGAGCACTGTATCTGGCGAAGATTTACCTCGATACGGCGGATCTGTTTGCCTGGACGGCAGTGATCATTGTGCTTAGTGTATTGTTTGAGAAAATAGTCTTCGGTTGTGTGGAATATTTTTTCCGGTGGGAGCCTGCCTGCAAGAGACCGGCAATGCCGCAGAAAAATGTCAGCAGAGAACGTCGCACTTTATGTGTGGCAGATTTTGGAAAATGTTATCATGACCGTTGGATCTTCCGGCATGTGGAACAGGAATTCCATGGAGGAGAACCTTACTTTCTGGATACACCATCGGGCAGCGGCAAGACGACCTTTTTTAGGTGCTTGTGCGGGCTGGAACGGCCGGAAGAGGGAGAAGTGTCGGGAATCGATGCTTTTTCCGTGCAGTTTCAGGAGGACAGACTCTGCGAAGAATACAGTGCGGTGAAGAATCTGGAAATGGTTATGGGAGATGCGAAGGAAGCGCGGAAGGCACTTACGTGGTTACTGCCGGAGGAAGCACTGGGTCAGCCCTGCCATGAATTGTCCGGCGGCATGAAGCGGAGAGTGTCACTGGTGCGGGCAATGGAAGCAGGAGCACAGTGTGTTCTGCTGGACGAGCCTTTCACCGGGCTGGATGAAGAGAACCGGGAGAAAGCATATGAATACATCCGCACACATGCAAATGGACGCATCATCATGATCGCCACGCATATCAGACCGTGGAAGAATATGCCGGAGGACGTTCAGAAGGGAGAAGGATTATGGGAAAGGATACGGGAAACACAAGAGTGACGTTAGTAGGCATTATCGTGGAGGATAAGGAGGCAGCAGGCCGGATCAACGGACTTTTGCATGAATACGGAGAATATATTATCGGAAGAATGGGGATACCTTATCATGAGAAGCAGATGAATATCATCAGTGTGGTCATGGACGCCCCACAGGAAAAGGTCAGTGCTCTGTCCGGGAAGCTGGGAATGATCCCGGGAGTCAGTTCCAAGTGCCTCTATGCCCCGGATACGCAGAAAGCCCCAAAATAAAAGGGTTGTCAATTCCTCTGACTTATGCTATAATTGCAAAATGACTGCGACTGGATACAGACCCGCAAGGGTATAAAGGAGGAAATGTTATAATGAGTTTACAGGTTGAAAAGTTAGAGAAAAACATGGCGAAGCTGACCATCGAAGTATCTGCTGAAGAACTGGAGAAGGCAATCGAAGGTGCTTACCAGAAGAATAAGAACAAGATCAGCATTCCCGGTTTCCGTAAGGGCAAGGCTCCCCGTAAGATGATCGAGCAGATGTACGGCAAGTCAGTATTCTATGAGGATGCAGCAAATGCTTTGATCCCCGATGCTTACGATAAGGCTCTGGAAGAGTGTGAGGAGCAGATCGTATCTTCTCCGAAGATCGATGTGACCCAGTTAGAGGCTGGCAAGCCTTTCATCTTCACTGCAGAGGTTGCTCTGAAGCCCGAAGTGACTCTTGGCAAGTACAAGGGTGTGAAGGTTGACAAGATCGAAGTTAAGGTGACCGATGAAGAGGTTGACGCTGAGATCAACAGAGAGCGCGAGAGTAATGCGAGAACCATCAATGTAGAAGACCGTGCTGTTAAGGACGGCGATATGACCGTTATCGATTTCGAAGGTTTTGTAGACGGTGTTGCATTTGAGGGCGGCAAGGGTGAAAATCATTCCCTGACCATCGGTTCCGGCTCTTTCATCCCCGGATTTGAAGAGGGATTGATCGGTGCTGAATTAAATAAAGAGACCGAAGTAAATGTAACCTTCCCTGAGGACTATCATGCAGCTGAGCTGGCTGGCAAACCCGCAGTATTCAAGTGCACCGTTAAGGAGATCAAGGAGAAGCAGCTTCCTGATCTGGATGACGAGTTCGCAAGTGAAGTATCTGATTTCGATACTATGGCTGAGTATAGAGAGGATGTACAGAAGAAGCTGACTTCCAAGAAGGAAGAAGAAGCTAAGGTTGCCAAGGAAGAGGCAGTTCTGGATGCAGTGATCGCAGATGCCAAGATGGAGATTCCCGATGCAATGCTCGAGACCCAGCAGAGACAGCTGTTAGAGAACTTTGCACAGAGAATTCAGGCACAGGGTCTTTCTTTGGAGCAGTATATGCAGTTCACCGGTCTGACCGCTCAGACCATGATGGAGCAGCTGAAGCCCGAAGCGCTGAAGAGAATCCAGTCCCGTCTGGTTCTGGAAGCTGTAGCAGCAGCTGAGAAGATGGAAGCTACTGAGGAAGATTTCGAAGCTGAGATCAAGAGCATCGCAGAATCTTACCAGATGGAAGCTGATAAGGTAAGAGAACTCCTGGGTGAGCAGGGTGCTAAGCAGGTGAAGGAAGATATCTGCGTAAGAAAGGCAGCTGACTTCATCGTAGACAACGCTAAGGAAGCAAAGGCTGCAGCCAAGAAGACCACCAAGAAGGAAAAGGCAGCAGAAGAGAAGCCGGAAGAAGCATAATCTGTGCTTTAAGATACGATACGAAGAGAAAGCGGACTGCCAGGTCCGCTTTCTTTTTCAGATTTAAAAGTTCCTAAATTTTTATTAAATCTTCGGAATCTCGTTGAAAAAGCTTACTAAGTAGGATACGATAGTAGTATTAATCAGAAGCAATGGAGGTTTTAGAATATGAGTTTAGTACCTTATGTCATTGAACAGACCAGCAAAGGTGAGCGGTCTTACGATATTTATTCCAGATTGTTGAAGGACAGGATCATTTTCCTGGGTGAGGAAGTGAATGAGACTTCCGCCAGCATCATTGTGGCACAGTTACTGTTCCTGGAAGCGGAGGATCCCGATAAGGATATCCATCTGTATATCAACAGCCCGGGCGGCAGTGTTACCGCAGGCATGGCAATCTACGATACTATGAAATACATCAAGTGTGATGTGTCCACCGTATGTATCGGTATGGCAGCCAGCATGGGAGCATTCCTTTTAGCAGGTGGTGCCAAGGGCAAGCGTTTTGCACTGCCTAATGCAGAGATCATGATCCATCAGCCTCTGGGCGGTACCCAGGGCCAGGCCACCGAGATCGAGATCGCAGCAAAGCATATCCTCCGCACCAAGGAGAAGTTGAACCGTATGCTGGCTGAGAACACCGGCAAGGATTATGAGACCATCTGCGCAGACACCGAGAGAGATAACTGGAAGAGCGCCGAGGAAGCTTGTGAATACGGGCTGATCGATAAGGTGATCACCTTCCACGAGGCATAGTGTAAAAAATATGCTTGATAGCATATTTTTTACAAAGCTATTTGTGCCGCATACGGCACAAATAGTTTTTATCGCAGAGCCAAATCTGAAATTTGGCTCGCGTTTCCTACGACGCAAAAGCGGCGTCTTCGGAAGGAGATAAAATAACAGGAGTATAGTAGTAATGGCAGGAAAAAATTCCGGAAATGACATCAGATGTTCATTTTGTAACAAGACCCAGAGCCAGGTCCGCAAGCTGATCGCAGGACCTGCCGGGGTATATATCTGTGATGAGTGCGTAGATATCTGCGCTGACATCCTGGAGGAGGAACTGGAAGACGAAGAAGTGGAAGAGACCGCGACTCCGGATATCAACCTTCTGAAACCGAAGGAGATCAAGAACTTCCTGGATGAATATGTCATCGGACAGGAGGAGGCGAAAAAGGTCCTCTCCGTTGCGGTGTACAATCATTACAAGAGAGTAACGGCTCCCAAGGATCTGAATGATGTGGAGCTGCAGAAGAGTAATATCATCATGGTAGGACCTACCGGTTCCGGTAAGACTTACCTGGCGCAGACACTGGCGAAGATCATCAATGTACCGTTTGCTATCGCAGATGCCACTACATTGACTGAGGCCGGTTATGTAGGCGAAGATGTAGAGAATATTCTGTTGAAGCTGATCCAGGCGGCGGACTACGATGTGGAACGTGCCCAGTACGGTATCGTTTATATCGACGAGATCGATAAGATCACGAAGAAGAGTGAAAACGTCTCCATTACCCGTGATGTATCCGGTGAGGGCGTACAGCAGGCACTGCTGAAAATTATCGAGGGTACCGTGGCAAGCGTACCTCCCCAGGGTGGCAGAAAGCATCCTCATCAGGAACTGATCCAGATCGATACCACCAACATTCTGTTTATCTGCGGCGGTGCTTTCGACGGACTGGAGAAGATTGTAGAGTCCAGACTGGACCGTAAGTCCATCGGTTTTAACACAGAGCTTGGGAAGAGAGAGGACAAGGACATCAGTGAACTGTTACAGGAGGTAACTCCTCATGATCTGGTGAAGTTCGGTCTGATCCCCGAGTTCGTAGGACGTGTGCCTATCTGTGTATCCTTAAGAGGACTGGACAGAGAAGCACTGATCCGTATCCTTCAGGAGCCGAAGAATGCCCTGGTAAAGCAGTACCAGAAGCTGTTCCAGATGGATCATGTAAAGCTAGACTTTGAGCAGGATGCCATCGAGGCGATCGCAGACAAAGCACTGGAACGTAAGACCGGTGCCAGAGGATTACGTTCTATTATGGAATCCGTAATGATGGATACCATGTATGAGATTCCTTCCGATGATACCATCGAGGAATGCGTAGTCACCAAGGCTGCGGTGGATGGAGAGAGCGAGCCTCTCACCATACACGAAGATTCTCTGAAAAAGGCAAAATAATCTGGGCGCTGCCTTGTGGTGACACAGGGCAGCGTTTTGTGCAAAAAAGCAGAAAGAAAAAGGTATTTTTATGATCATAAAGAATGTGAGTCTGGAAACGGTCTGCGGTATTACCAGTAAGCTTCCGGAAAATATCCATCCCGAGGTGGCATTTGCTGGGAAAAGTAATGTGGGGAAATCCTCTCTGATCAACGGTCTGATGAACCGGAAATCCCTGGCAAGAACCAGTGCCCAGCCCGGTAAGACCCAGACCATCAATTACTATAATATCAATGATGAAATCTACTTCGTGGATCTCCCCGGTTACGGTTACGCCCAGGCAAATGAGAATGTGAAAGCCCAGTGGGGCAAGATGATCGAAGATTATCTACATAAATCCAAACAGTTAAAGCTGGTGTTTTTGTTGATCGATATTAGACATGCACCGTCGGAGAATGACCGGATCATGTATGACTGGATCCGTCGTAACGGCTACGATCCTATCATCATTGCCACGAAACTGGACAAGATCAACCGTAGCCAGATCCAAAAGCAGATAAAATTGATCCGCACCACCTTACAGGCGGGAGCGGACACACAGATCATCCCTTACTCTGCACAGACCAAGCAGGGAAGAGAAGAAATCTATGAGATTCTGGACGGAGTGCTGGCAGCAGAGAATCCTGCACAGGAATAGACAGCAGGAAGGATGAATAAGCGTAAAAGCAGAATGCGTGAAAGAGTGGGAGTATATGAAGAAATATTGTAAAGCACTGGTAAATCTGGGTGTGGCATTTATTATATTAGCGTTGATCGTTTTCCTGGTGCCGAAGCTGTTAGTATTTTTCGCACCGTTTGTGGCAGGCTGGATCATCGCGTTGATTGCCAGTCCGCTGGTGAGGTTTTTTGAGGAAAAGGTAAAGATCAAGCGAAAAGCGGGAAGTGCATTTGTCATCGTGGCGGTCATCGCACTGGTGATATTGATCCTCTATCTGGTAGGGGCGAAGTTAGTCGATGAGATCATGGGACTGATCGGTGCACTGCCGGATATCTGGGACAGTGCGGAGAATGATTTTGCCGATATCGGACAGAACCTGAGCGTTATCTATAACCGTTTTCCGGCGGATGTACAGCAAAGCATCATGGATGTCATCAATCAGATCGGAAGCTATGTGGGAGATCTTCTGGGTAAGATCGGCACCCCTACGATCAATGCCGTGGGCAATTTCGCCAAGCAGGTTCCTTCGATCCTGATCGGACTGATCATGGCACTGCTTTCTTCCTATTTCTTTGTAGCGGAGAGAGACCAGCTGGCAACATGGTTCCGTAAGCATACACCGGCGGAAGTACTGTCCTGGTATTATATGCTGAAGCGCGGACTGGTCAAAGCAGTAGGCGGGTATCTTAAGGCACAGCTTAAGATCGAAGTGTGGATGTATCTGCTATTAGTCATTGGATTTGCCATTCTGCAGGTAGACTATGCGTTGTTGATCGCACTGGGGATTGCATTTCTGGATTTCCTGCCTTTTTTTGGAACCGGAACCGTCATGGTCCCCTGGGCAATTATCAAGATCTTAAGCTCTGATTATAAAATGGCCATAGGACTGCTGATCATCTGGGGCATCGGACAGCTGGCGCGTCAGCTGATCCAGCCGAAGATCGTGGGAGATTCCGTGGGAATGCCTCCTCTGCCGACTCTGTTCCTTCTGTACATAGGATATAAGCTGGGCGGTGTCGTAGGAATGATCGTGGCAGTGCCCATTGGTCTGATCGCTCTGACCATGTATCAGGAGGGCGCTTTACAGACGACCAAGGACAGCGTGAAGATTTTGACAGCCGGGATCAATCATTTCCGCAGACTGAAGCCGGAGGATATGGACGAAGTGCGGCAGATGCAGGAGAGAGACCGGAGGCTGAGCGAGGAACTGGCCAGACAGGCAGCAGAGGAAGAGGCTCAAAAAGAAGCCCAAAAGGAAGCTCGAAAAGAAGCTCAAAAAGAAGCTTCTGCGAAAAAACAGAAAGAAAAGAAATCATGAGAAATATCAGACTACGACTGCAATATGAAGGAACCAGATATCAGGGATGGCAGAAACAGACTTCCACGGATAATACGATCCAGGGGAAAATGGAGACGCTGCTAACTAAAATGTGTGGTGAACCCATAGAGATCTCTGCCAGTGGCAGGACCGATGCGGGGGTGCATGCCCTGGGGCAGGTGGCGAATTTCCACACGGAATCTGCCATGAGTGTAGAGGAGATCCTGGAATATTGTAACCGATATCTGCCGGAGGATATTGCCGTGGTGGAGGTGTCGGAGGCGGCACCCAGATTCCACAGCAGATTAAATGCCACCGGGAAGCGTTACCGTTACCGCGTCATCAACAGTCAGATCCCGGATGTGTTCTGGAGACGCTATGCGACAGAGGAACCGGAAGAATTAGATTTGGATGCTATGCGAAAGGCTGCTGAGCTATTGCTTGGAGAGCACGATTTCAAGGCATTTACCTCTGCGAAGAAAAGTAAGAAATCCACCGTCCGCCGGATCGACGAGATCCGGATCGAGCGGATAGAGAACCGTGTGGAGTTTGTATTTACCGGAAATGGATTTTTGCATCACATGATCCGTATTCTCATGGGAACTCTCCTCGAGGTCGGAAAGGGAATCCGGACACCGGAGAGTGTGACAGATATACTGAAGTCCGGAGACAGAGCGAAGGCGGGAGCGCTGGTACCTGCCAAAGGACTGGTACTGGAAGAAGTTTTTTACACCTGAAAAATAAAAATACTGCAACTTTTTGCCCTACAATTGCGTCTATGTAGTTGTAGGGTTTCGTTTTGCCATGAAATCGTAAATAAGCTGCGTGAGTGCTTGCACGCAAAGCAGTGTATTTACGATTCCATGAGCGAAGCGTCTTATTCATGAAATAAAAGATGAGCCGCGGTAGCGGCGTCGGCTGCGAAGCAGACGCTTTTATGAATGGATAAGAGCAAAACGAAATGTTTATAGAATTTTAATAATTATGTTGCAGAAAGTATGCATTGACAGGATACGATAAACGTGGATAAGGCAGAGGGGCTTTATCCCATACGAAAGGTGTAAGGTGCAGGTCATGGAAAAAAGGGTGGCAGTATACAATAATAATACAGGCGTAATAGAGATAATGAGTTCCCTTCTGGCAGGAGAAGGCCTAAAAATGGTGGCAGTGACGGGGAGAGCACAGTTACAAGAATTACTGCGGGCACAGGAGATCCAGCTTCTGCTGCTGGATGTAGAACTGGATGGCAGAGGCTGGGGAGAAGGCATTGAGATGATCCATGACATCCGTAATATGACTACGATCCCCGTTATTATCATTTCCGCACAGGATGCGGAGACTGCCAAGATCATGGCGCTGAATGCCGGTGCAGATGATTATGTGACAGTGGGATATAATCCGCTGGAGCTGTTAGCCAGAGTGAAATCCCAGCTTCGCAGATATACACAGCTGGTCAATCTGTGCGAAAGTATTGATAGTATTTACCGCGTGGATGGACTGGAGATCAATGACCGGAACCGTACGGTAACGGTAGACGGCCGTGAAGTGAAGATGACACCCATTGAATATAAGATCTTACGCCTGCTGGTGCAAGAGCGGGGAAAGGTATTATCCATCAGCCAGATCTATGAGTCTATCTGGCATATGCAGGCTATCGGTGCGGACAATACCATTGCGGTGCATATCCGCCACATCCGTGAAAAGATCGAGAGCAATCCCAAGGAACCCAGATACCTGAAAGTGGTATGGGGAACCGGATATAAGGTAGGATGAAAAAGATTGTTAATAAGTGTGTCCTCTGCGTCAGCAGGGGACATTTTTGTCAAAGCTTGATCGCGAGATGCTTGACAAAGCAATACAAATGCATTATTGTACTAATTAAATAATACAAGTAAGACGAGGATGGAGCATAAGGATGCAGACAGAAGTAATGCAGGAAGGGAAAATACAGGGGAAACGAGGAATCAGTAGTGCAGTGCTGAAAAATATCGCGGTAGTGACTATGTTGATCGATCACATCGGGGCGGTGATCATGACAAGGCTGCTGATCCGAAACGGGCTGTATGAAGCTATGGTGAATCAGGAGACCTATACTGCCTGGATGGGGCAGAACAGTGGAATGTACGGCATCTGCATGGCAATGCGTATCATCGGCAGACTTGCATTTCCGATTTACTGTTTTTTACTGGTAGAGGGATTCCAAAAGACTCACAATGTGAAAAAGTATCTGGGCAGGATGTTTTTATTTGCACTGATTTCGGAGGTACCCTTTGATCTGGCATTCAGCGGCAAGGCATGGTATCCGGCATATCAGAATGTATTTTTTACATTGTTATTGGGGCTGCTGGTGATCGCGGGACTTCATTTGGTGGAACAGCATTTTGCGGGTACAACGGTTGGAAAAACGATTCTGCGCGTGGGACTGAATGCCGTTATTATTCTGACAGGATGTGTACTGGCATTGGTTCTTAAGACGGATTATGATTTTAAGGGGATTTTGGCAATCACTGTACTTTATCTGTTCCGTAACCGGAAGAAAGCACAGATGTGGGCCGGTGTCATCATTTTTTTATTGATGGACAGCCTGGAGATGTTTGCAGCACTTTCCTTTATTCTGATCTGGTTCTACAACGGAACGAGAGGGCGGCAGAATAAATATTTCTTTTACTTTTTCTATCCTGCGCATCTTCTGCTCTTATGGCTGGTATGTGTGGCAATGGGAATTGCGGGAATTCCTGCAATCTGACGAACAACAGGATGCTCTGTGGATAGTAAAGTGGAAGACGGGGAAGACAGTGACATGGAGGATATGGCGTATATGGAAGAGAAAAAATGGAAGATAGGGGACAGCGAAGAATTGATCCGGGTACAGGAGATCAGCAAGACATTTCATCTGTCGGCAAAACAGCAGAAACTGGAGCATAGCACGGCGAAGACGAAGATTGCCGTGAATCAAGTGAGCTTTTGCGTAAACAGAGGGGAAGTGTTTGGGCTTTTGGGACCCAACGGTGCCGGTAAGACCACAACGCTTCGGATGTTGGCAACGTTGATCCGACCGGACAGCGGGGATGCGGTGTTATCCGGCAGCAGCATTGTGACACAGCCGGAGGAGGTACGGCGTAAGATCGGCTTTCTTACCAGTGAACTGAAGCTGGAGGATTTTTTTACCCCGGATTATCTGTATGACTTTTTCTCTGAATTGTACGGTATTCCGACAGACAGACGGGACGCCAGAAAACGCATGCTGTTTGCACGGTTCGGCATTCAGGAGTTTGCACAGGTGCGCGTCAGGGATCTGTCTACGGGAATGAAGCAGAAGGTATCCCTGGTGATCTCACTGGTGCAGGATCCGGAGATCATAATTTTTGATGAACCCACCAATGGACTGGATATTCTGACGGCAAAAGTGGTGACAGATTTTCTGCTGGACCTGAAAGAGCAGGGGAAGACCATTATCATATCAACGCACATTTTCAGTCTGGTGGAGAAGATCTGCGACCGGGTGGGAATTATTATTAACGGTCATATGGCAGCCTGTGAGGACCTGCGGACGCTTTGCGGTGATAAGAGCCTGGAGGATCGCTTTTTTGAAATCTATGAAGCGGTGAACGGGGAGGAAGAGAACCATGACAAATAATACGATTACGGTAATGAAAAAAGAACTGGCAAGATTTTTCGGAGACAGAAGGCTGGTAATCACGACACTTTTGCTCCCTGGAATCATGATCTATGCGGTGTACAGTTTTTTGGGAAGCGCCATGATGAAGTCCATACTTCCGGAAGAAGCTTACGTGGCGAAAGCTTATGTGGTGGATATGCCGGAGTCGTTAAGAGAAGAACTGCGGGAGCTTAAGGTAGACTGGCAGCCTGCGGACAGAGAGCAGCTGACACAGATGCGACAGGAGATACAGGATAAACAGGCAGACGGACTGGTAGTATTCCCGGTGGATTTTGATCAGGCAGTGGAAAACTATCAGGTGCAGAGTGGAAAACCGGCGCCCAACGTGGAGATCTATTACAATTCCGCGGAGACGGAATCCAATCATTTTTACAATGAAGTGTCGGATATTTTGGAGGCATATGAGACATCTATATCCAATAAGTTAGACATCAATGCCGGGGATTCCGTGTATTACGACTGTGCCACCAGCAAAGATACTACGGGACAGATGTTTTCCATGATGATGCCCCTGCTGCTTATGATGTTTTTATACAGTGGATGTATGTCCGTGGCACCGGAATCCATCGCCGGGGAGAAGGAGCGTGGTACCATAGCGACATTGCTTGTGACTCCCATGAAGAGGAGCTCTCTGGCACTTGGCAAAGTATTTTCCTTAAGCATTATTGCACTTCTGGCAGGTTGTTCCAGCTTTATCGGAACCTTTGCGGCACTGCCGAAAATGATGGGCGGGGAATTGACGGGAGTGGATTCGTCGGTGTATACGCCTATGGATTTTGTGATGCTGCTTCTGATCATTTTGTCTACGGTAATGGTGCTGGTATCCATGATCGCACTGGTCTCCGCTTTCGCAAAAAGCGTGAAAGAAGCGGCTACGACAGTATCGCCTTTTACCATCGTGGTGACCTTTATCGGACTGAGCCCTATGCTCAGTCAGGGAAAAGAGATTCCGCTGTACCGGTATCTGATTCCGGTATATAACAGCGTACAGTGCATGAACGGTATTTTTTCTTTTAGCTATCAGCCGGTGGAAATTCTTTTGACCGTGATCGTGAATCTGTGTGTGGCGGGAGTGCTGGTATTCGGACTGACGAGGGCATTCCAGAGCGAGAAAGTGATGTTTGGGTAAGAGCATAGTATTTTATAATTATTGACTATAAATTGAGAAATGTGTACAATGATAACTATTCGGAGCAACGTAAATTTGAGCAAAAAGAAAGCACCGCAGGGGCAATTTTGCGAATGATGCTCTGAATACAGAAAATGGAGGAAAATAATACATGCAACTGCCTATTTTTGAGAAATACATTGATGAACTGATCGAGAAAAGCACTTTGGATGTTCCCGCATGGAACATTGAGAAGGCGAGAGAGGGGAAAGCTGCCGGCTGGAATTATATTGATGGCTGCATGATCCTGGCACTTTTGGAGATTTACAGCGCTACCGGAGAGAAAAAGTATTACGAATTTGCAGATGCATTTATTGACCACAGAGTACAGGAAGACGGTACGATTACGAAGTATTCCGTGGAAGAATATAATATTGACAATGTCAATGCAGGTAAGACCCTGTTCGCATTGTATGCCTTAAACGGCAAGGAAAAATACCGCAAGGCAATCGACCTGATCTACAGTCAGGTGGAGACGCAGCCTCGTACCGAGGAGGGCAACTTCTGGCACAAGAAGATCTATCCCAATCAGGTATGGCTGGACGGCATGTATATGGGACAGCCCTTTTACATGGAATATGAGACTAAATTCGATGACAAGAAGCACTACGATGACATTTTCCATCAGTTTGCCAATGTCGTAAAATACATGAGAGACCCCAAGACCGGGTTATACTATCACGGTTACGATGCTTCGAAAAAAGCCTTCTGGTGTGACAAGGAGACCGGACTTTCCCAGAATTTCTGGCTGAGAGCACTGGGCTGGTATTCCATGGCATTGTTAGACACCTTGAGCAAATGTGAGCCGGGAGAAGAGTACAAGGCAGAGTATGACAATCTGAAGAAGGTATTCGTGGACCTGATCGATTCCATGTTAAAATTCCAGGATGAGAGCGGTATGTGGTACCAGCTTCCCGCACTGGGCGGCAGGGAGCCGAACTACTTAGAGACCAGCGGAAGTGCGATCATGGCTTACTCCCTGCTGAAGGGCGTGAGACTCGGATTTTTACCGGAGTCTTACAGAGCCTATGGTTTAAAGGCATTCCAGGGTATCTGTGACCGCTATCTGAAGGAGAAGGACGGACATTTAAGCCTCGGCGGTATCTGCCTCGTAGCAGGACTGGGACCGGAGGATAACCGCCGCCGTGACGGCAGCTTCGAATACTATATGTCCGAGCCCATCGTGGAAGACGATGCCAAGGGTGTGGGACCGTTATTATTAGCCTACACTGAGATGAGGAGACTGGACGATTAAATGAAGTCAGGCGGGATGATGAAGAACGATAACAGAAATGACAGAAGAACGTCCGGGGCTACGAAAGGGACGGGAAAGACCAAAGCAACGGGAAAAGCCAATGCGGCGGGAAAAACTAAAGTGACGGCAGGCAAGGAAAACCGGGTACCCGTAGGACAGAGCCGGGAAAAGACGGCTGTTAAAAAGAAGAGTGGTCTCTGCCCGGTGGCTGATAAATGCGGCGGGTGCAGCTGGATCAACAAGCCCTATGTGGAACAGTTGAAGAATAAGGAAAAGCAATTAAAGGAGCTTCTGGCTCCTTTTTGCAAGGTCGAGGGTGTCATCCCCATGGAGCACCCGGAGCATTACCGGAACAAGGTACATGCGGTATTCGGCGAGAACCGGTATCACGATGCCATCTCCGGCATTTATGAACAGAAGAGCCACCGGATCGTTCCCGTGGACAGCTGCCTGATCGAGAATGCCAAGGCGGATGAGATCATTGTCTCTATAAGAGGGCTGCTGAAATCTTTTCATATCCGCCCTTACAATGAGGACACCGGGTATGGGCTGCTGCGCCATGTTCTGATCCGCACCGGACATGTCACCGGCCAGATCATGGTGGTACTGGTGCTGGCTTCCCCGATCCTGCCCTCCAAGAATAATTTTGTGAAGGCACTGCTGAAGCTTCACCCGGAGATCACTACCGTGGTCATCAATGTTAACAATCGAAATACCAGCATGGTACTTGGCGACAAGGAGCATGTGATCTACGGCAAGGGATATATTGAGGATGAACTGTGCGGAAAGAGGTTCCGTATTTCTCCACAATCCTTCTATCAGGTGAATCCGGTACAGACCGAGATACTCTATGGGAAAGCTTTGGAGTATGCCGGACTCACCGGCAAAGAGACTGTGGTGGATGCCTACTGCGGAACCGGAACGATCGGTATGATCGCCAGTGACAAGGCCGGCAAGGTCATCGGTGTGGAGTTAAATGCCGATGCTGTCCGGGATGCCCGCAACAATGCCAAAGCGAACCAGATCCGCAACATTCAGTTCTACCAGAACGATGCCGGGAAATTCCTGGTGGAGATGGCCGGACAGGGTGCGAAAGTAGATGTCGTTCTGATGGATCCTCCCAGAAGCGGCAGCACCGAAGAATTCATGAGCTCCGTAGTCCGGATCGGTCCCGAGCGAATCGTCTACGTCTCCTGCAATCCCGAGACACTGGTCAGGGACCTGAAGTATTTTAAGAAGAAGGGTTACCGTGTGGCGAAGGGCGTGGGCGTGGACATGTTCCCGTTCACCGATTCGTTGGAGGCAGTTACCCTGCTGGTCCGGCAGAAGAAGTAACTGAAAAGTCAGTTTGGTGTAAATAGTATAAAAACAATGGATTCCGTACAAAAAAGTTCCGAAATGAGGAATTTTTGTACGGAATTTCTTTTATTTGCGTACTTGGCGAAAATAAAGCATTTTTATAATACAAAATCACCTGCTTTTGTATTTTTTTCACCGATATTGGCGTTTTAAATACAAGAAAATTCGTAGGAATCTGCAATGATGTATGTCCTATATTCTTAAAGTAAAAATATTCATTTAGAATACAGAACCCAAATGCTACTTTTTCAATTGCCTGCTTGTGACTGATATGACCGCTGCTGTAGCAATCAATGTTTCTCTCTACAGTACGAGAACCTTCCGTTTGACTGTTGCATATTGTGCAACAGTTGCCATTTGTGATAATTCACCGTCTTCAAATATGTTTTTGATATGCCTTGAGATAGTAGATTTATCTCTTTGAAAAAGCTCTGCCATTTGGTCTAGTGACAGCCATACAGTATCTTCATCAAAGGTAGTTTCTATCTTGGTTAAGCCATCTTCAGTTGTGTACATAATTCTGCTTGAATTTCTCATACAATCAGCCCTCCTGTGTTGGTGTATCTTTTTTTCGCCCTGCTCTTATATACATTGTAGGAATAATATCGTTCTTAAAATCTATAATCATTTAATTACAACCAGTATCATCTTTCACCTCCGTTTCTGTGATGGTTAAGGCTTGTTGTTTCGTGCCTTACACCTTCCACTGGAGATGAGTGGCGGATTTGAGCGGAGAAATTTTGAAAAAATATAAAAGCCCTCTGGACATCGGTTGATGGATGCCAAGAGGGATGAGCTTCTACATATGATATGTAGGATTAATAGCCACGAATTTTACGGAGCTCCGTGCGGATCTTCTTCATCTGATCAGCGAAGGTACGCTGCTTGCGGCCAAGCTGTTCTGCAATCTTACGATCAGAAAGCTCGTCCCCCAGCAGTTCAATGATGCGGTCTGCATCTGGATCAAGCTCGCGGGACCTTGCAATGAGCTGTTCCAGAAGCATCGCATCAGAAAGAACATCTTCCGTAGGAACATCAAGGGAAAGCATGTCCCCGGCTGCATGATATTCACATAGGTCACAGTTGGCGTCACATGTCCAGAGATACTTTCTGGTACACATACAGCGATGATGATGCTGTTCGCGCTTCTGGGTAGCCCAGATCTCAGGATACAAAGCTCTGTACTGAGTCTCAGTGATTTCGACGAGTGTAACCTTGTAAGGATTGCTCGCGTTGCGAAGAGGGTAGTAGCGTTTTTTACTCTGATTGTCTTTGATTGCCATGATAATTTTCTCCTTTCGGCTTTCAAACCGAAGCGGAGATGCCCATCATGGCTGCCAGTAATGTTTGTCATAGTTGGTCACCTTTCGCGGATAACTCCGCTTCATTTCTGGTGACCAGCTCGTTCGTTAAAGCTGGCACGGTATTTACTTGTTGCTCGTATAACAGTTACGAACACACCTCGTGGCCATGAGAAAGGTGAACTGGTATACAAGAAGCCTTTTTTGTCTTGCTCAGGACATTGACCGCTAGCTGAGATCCGCTTCGATGGCGTATAATTCGCTGAATACGTTTGGCAGATCACTCGGATTTAGGTCTTCGACGCTGTGAGCGCCGTATCGCTGGAATACTCCGTCAACTACAGCTGATCCCAATTGGGAGCTGATCGTAGATGCGGTGTTCTCGATATTGATAATCCAATTCTCGCGTTCGTCTTTAGTCACGTTTTTCATCTCCTTCCTGCTCAGACTTCCGTTCAGAAGTCAGCTGCGTTATTTGCACCACCCTTGAAAACTGAACTCATCCTTGATCAGGGGATGTATCCAAGTGTTTTGGTGAGGCGGAACAATGAAGTGGTTCTTTGTCGGTTTATGTGAGTTTATAGCCAACTATTATTGACAGAGACCGTGTTTCCGTGTATAAATAAATAATTAAGGTCTCGCATTGTCGGCTTTCCGCTTTCTTTGCCCTGCCTATTATTAGTTTCGCACGGCGTAATGAGACGGCCTGACCGGTAACGTGAGACACATAGGACAAAACATAGGACAAGATTTGAGGGGAGGTATTCGATTGGAATTAAGTGAATATTTCAGCCGGATATTTCCGAGCACGGCAGCACAGATGTATTATCCGAGCCGGAAGAACAACGGGATCTTTGTCTCCTTCTGCTTTATTGAAGCAGGGAGTAATTATTTCTCGCACAAGCAAGGCGATAGATTAAAGTCAGATGATGTGCCCTTGGAACGCAAGCTCTATGACGGGTCGAGAAAGATGTCTCCAGACCTGAAGGCTTCTTTTAAGACTTTTAATGAGGATGGCCTGTGCGCATATTTTGATAAGATCATCGACAAGAATAAGTACGGCGATGTAATGCTTGCCTTTGGAATACCTCCCACGGCAGAAAAAAATCCGCAAGCACTCCGAAGAGCACTTGCGGTTCAGTTCAAAGCCTTTATAGATAGCGACAAGGAAGACGCTGCGGATATTGTGGCAATGACCTATCAGCAGCTTTTGGAGGAACCGGAACAGGAGCCCAGCTCCTTTCACCACATATCGTCTCTGTACCCAGACGACACGGTGTACATCAAGCCGGATCACAAGAGAAGCTATTCCGGTTTCATGTACGAGAAGCTGACGATAACGTGGAAATTCTCTAATCTGGGCACGCAAACATGGCGTGGCCGAAAACTGTATCTTTCTAATCATGATGAGATAAGGCCACGGGCAGAAAGTAACTACATTGAAATACGGGAGACACCACCGAAAAACGGCGTGGAAATCTCCACAGTCATTGAGCTCAGGCCGTTTGAAGGGCACACGACTTGCCATTGGATCATGGTAGACAGTGATGACAATGACTGCTTTCCCGGTAGTCGAATGTTCGATATAGATATAGATGTGAAGTTCAAAAGAAAGAACTCTTAAAGATGGAGGTAATAAAGTGGGCGAACAACAGCAGGTTGAAAAATGGGTGCCATTGAAAGATGTACAGTCATATCTTGGAGTTGGACGAGAAACCATATTGCAGTGGATTGCAAAGCGCAATATGCCCGCCTATAAGGTTGGCAGGCTTTGGAAATTCAAGCTGTCCGAGGTTGATGATTGGATTCGCTCCGGCGGCGCATCCGATGATAACGCACCTGAAAAAGAAGAACAGGATGCCGAGTAAGTCCGTTTTATGGGACAACAGATTTTATAGAATGAAAATATAGAGTGGCAAACTATGCCACGGACAAACGGAGGATAATTGTAATGGACAATCAGGTTCATAATCAGATAGTAAGTTTTATATGGGGAATCGCAGATGACTGCCTGCGCGATGTTTATGTGCGCGGTAAGTATCGTGACGTTATTCTGCCGATGACGGTTATTCGTCGTCTGGATGCCATGCTGGAAGAAACAAAACCGGCAGTGCTGGCGATGAAGAAGCAGCTGGATGCTGCAAAAATCGATAACCAGTGGCCTGCACTGTGCAATGCAGCTGGACAGGCTTTCTGTAATGCGTCTCCCTTCCTTTTGAAGGATTTGACCAGTCGCTCCAAAGCTCAGACTTTGAAAGCTGACTTTAAAGCATATCTTGACGGGTTTTCTCCCAATGTTCAGGTGATTCTGGATAAATTCAAGTTCCGTAACCAGATCGACACGATGGTGGATGCGGATATTCTTGGTGCGGTTATTGAGAAGTTCACATCTTCTGATATCAACCTGAGTCCGAATCCGATTTATAAGGATGAAGCAAAGACGATCCTCAAGCATCCCGGCCTTGATAACCACGGCATGGGCACCATCTTTGAGGAGCTGATCCGTAAATTCAATGAAGAAAACAACGAGGAAGCCGGAGAACACTGGACGCCTCGTGATGTTGTTGAGCTCATGGCTGACCTTGTGTTTATGCCGATTGCCGACAAGATAAAAGACGCATCTTATTCCTGCTATGACGGAGCCTGCGGAACCGGAGGCATGCTCACTGTCGCTCAAGATCGTTTACTTACGCTTGCACATAGACGCGGCAAAGAGGTCGCAATTCATCTGTTCGGACAAGAGATTCAACCGGAGACGTATGCCATTTGTACTGCGGATATGCTGCTGAAGGGCGATGGTGAAGAAGCCGAGCATATTATGTATGGCTCCACACTTTCTGACGATCAGCACGCATCCCGTCAGTTTGACTTCATGCTTTCAAACCCGCCATACGGGAAAAGCTGGAAAGTTGATGCTGAAAAGATGGGCGGTAAAAAAGACATACTCGATACCAGATTTAATACATATGTTGAAGATGGTGAAACGTTGCCAATGATCCCTCGCGTCAGCGACGGACAGCTGCTTTTCCTGTTGAATAATGTTTCTAAAATGAAAAAAGATACAGAGCTTGGAAGCAGGATAGCTGAAGTACATAATGGATCTTCTTTATTCACAGGTGAAGCTGGTGGCGGTGAGAGCAATGCTCGTAGATATATGATTGAAAACGACTTAGTAGAAGCTATCATTGCACTACCGGAAAATATGTTCTACAACACGGGAATTGGTACGTATATCTGGATTTTATCAAACAAAAAAGAGGAACGTCGCAAGGGGAAAATTCAACTCATTAACGCAACGGAGATGAAATCGCCACTTCGCAAAAATATGGGGAAAAAGAATTGCGAACTCACGGCAGAAATCCGCGCAGAGATCGTGCGCATCTTCATGGAAATGGAAGAAAGCGAGATCAGTAAAATATTCAGTAATGATGAGTTTGGATTTTGGTCTGTAACAGTAGAACGTCCTATAAGACTCAAGGTGTTTCCGGACAGAGTTTTACCTAAAGGTATATTTAAGAAGGACGATGAATTAAAAGCATACCTGACGGCTATAAAGAAATTGCCAGAAAATATGCCACTTGATGACTGGACCGCTTTTTCGCGTGCTACAGGTTTAAAAGCCAGTATATTAAAGAAAGTGCGCCCTTATATCACCGAGAGCGATCCTTTAGCCAAGCCAGTTGAAGGCGAAGCGGATGCAAGCCTTAGAGAGGTCGAATCTGTTCCGTTTAATTATGAAGGTGGAATCGAAGCCTTTATTACAAACGAAGTACATCCCTATGCTCCAGATGCTTGGGTGGATGAAAAGAAAACCGTTATCGGGTATGAACTAAGTTTTACCAAGTATTTTTATAAACCAAGAGAATTAAAATCTGTTCAGGAAATCGTTTCAGACTTGACTGAACTCGAAAATAGCACCGACGGAGTCACAGAAGAGATTTTTGCAGATCTAAAAGTTGTACAAGGAACCGCGCCTACCGAATGGGAGACAGATAGGCTGGCGATGCTGTTTTCGGAAAATAAGACGCTGAACGCTGATAGAGAAGAAACTAATGCGCTCCAGTTCAAATTTGGAACCATTATTAGAAAGCCAAAGACTAAGATAGACGAGAGCTTATTAAAAACATGGGAGAAATACACTGTCGTTCATCCATCAGATATTATGATAAATGGTTTGAATTTGAATTATGACTTCGTAACAGACAGGGTTGGAATCGTTAAGGAAGACGGCATTATAACCTCAGCATACATATCTCTTCATCCGAGAGCTAATGTTAATTCGCGGTTCTATACGTACTTCTTTAAGGCGGTAGATGCGCAAAAGATATTCCACGGCATGGGTACGGGAATAAGATTGACACTTAGTTATAAGGAACTCAAGAGTTTCGAATTGCCTACGCCTTCAAAAGACGAGCAAATGCATGTTGTAGATTATTTGGATTGGCAGGTTTCAAAGATTAATACTTTGATAAATGCCAAGAAAAAACAAATAGAGTTGCTTGAAGAATTGAGAACAAAAATAGTAGCAGATGTAATCACGGGTAAGGTGAATGTCTCTGAAATTGTGGTTCCTGAATACGAATTTGTAGAAGAGACAGCGGAAGAAGAATTAGATATCGATTTAGGCGCTGAGGAAGATGCTGAACAGGAGGATTGAGTATGCCATTTACCAACACAAAGGAAAGCGGCCTTGAATCCTTAATCGTGAAGTGGCTGGTTGAGCAGAACGGGTACGAGGAAGGAACAAACGCCGACTATAACAAAGAATATGCTGTAGACGAGACACGCCTGTTCCGGTTCCTGCAGGATACGCAGCCAAAGGAAATGATCAAGTTGGGTGTCTTTACTTCCGATGTGAAAAAGAGACAGTTCCTGAACCGTCTGTCTGGAGAGATAGCCAAGCGCGGCATCATTGATGTGCTTCGCAATGGCGTAAAGGTTTATCCTGCAGACCTCATCATGTTCTATCTGACGCCGACCGAGAATAACGAGCAGGCCAGAATCATGTATGAGAAGAACATCTTCAGCGTGACACGGCAGCTGCGCTATTCACAGGATGCCGGGAAGCTGGCTCTGGATGTCTGCTTGTTTATCAACGGCCTTCCGGTCATCACGATGGAGTTGAAGAATCAGCTTACAAAGCAGAACACGGAAAATGCTGTGCGCCAGTATAAGGAAGATCGTGACTTCCATGATCTCCTGTTTTCCTTCAAACGATGCATGGTTCATTTTGCTGTGGATGATGCCACGATTCAGTTCTGCACAAAACTTGCCGGAAAGGATAGCTGGTTCCTGCCATTCAATAAGGGTTACAACGACGGAGCCGGTAATCCGCCGAATCCTGATGGTCTTATGACAGATTATCTTTGGAAGGACATCCTGACGAAGAAAAAACTGTCCCGAATTATAGAAAACTACGCGCAGGTCATCGAAGAGGTGGATGAGGATACCAAGAAGAAGTCCATCAAACAGATCTGGCCTCGCTACCACCAGCTCGATTGTGTGGAGAAGTTGCTGGCCGATGTACAGGAGAACGGGGTTGGCAAGCGGTACCTGATTCAGCACAGCGCCGGAAGTGGTAAATCAAACTCCATCGCATGGCTGGCGCATCAGCTGATCGGGCTTGAGAAAGACGGCCACCCAATGATCAATTCTGTCCTTGTGGTTACTGACCGTCGTATTTTGGATAAGCAGATCCGCAATACGATCAAGCAGTTCATGCAGGTCAAGAACACCGTAACATGGGCAGAACACTCCGGAGATTTGCGTAAGGCCATACAGGATGGCAAGCGAATCATTATATCTACGATTGAAAAGTTCCCATACATCATCTCTGAGATCGGGCAGGAACATAAGAATAACAAGTTCGCCATCATCATCGACGAGGCTCACTCCGGCCAGAGTGGACGTAACTCCGCGAATATGAATCTGGCACTTTCTGGGCTCGCTACAGATGATGAGGCGGATAATGAGGACAAGATCAATGCCATGATGGAGGGGCGCAAGCTCGTCTCCTCCGCCAGCTACTTTGCCTTTACCGCCACTCCGAAGAACAAGACCGAGGAGATGTTTGGTGTTGCTTATGAGGAGGACGGTGAAATCAAGCATCGCCCGTTCCATGTCTATACGATGAAGCAGGCAATTCAGGAGGGCTTCATTCTTGATGTGCTTCGTAACTATACGACCATCGACAGCTGGTACAAAATTATGAAAACGGTCGAGGACGATCCGATGTTTGACAAGAAGCGTGCGCAGAAGAAGCTGCGTGCCTTTGTCGAGGGCAATCCGGACGTCATTGCAAAGAAGGCCGCCATGATGGTGGAGCACTTCCATGAGCAGGTTATTGCTAAGAAAAAGATCGGTGGCAAAGCTCGTGCAATGGTTGTCACCGCCAGTATTCCGAGATGTATTGAGTATTACTACGCAATTAACAAGTGCCTCGCAGACAGGCATAGTCCTTATAAGACCATCGTGGCCTTTTCCGGTGAGCATAAATATAACGGGCAGGAACCGGCATTGACGTCGGCTGCCATGAATGGATTCCCAGATGCTAAGATTCCGAAGGAGTTCAAAAAAGATCCGTATAGGATACTTATCGTTGCTGACATGTTCCAGACCGGCTTCGACGAGCCGCTGCTGCAGACAATGTATGTGGACAAGCCGCTCTATGATATTGCTGCGGTACAGACTCTTTCCCGCTTGAACAGAGCGTATCCCGGTAAGGATGAAGTTTATGTTCTGGACTTTGCCAACAAGACATCTGTAATCGAAGAGGCCTTCTCGAAGTTCTACAGAACAACGATTCTTTCCGGAGAGACTGATCCTAACAAGCTGTATGACCTGATTTCTCTTATGGAGGGCTATCAGATTTATGATGACGACGATGTAAACAGGCTGGTTGACCTCTTCCTTAGTGGTGCCGAGCGCGACAGGCTTGATCCGATTCTGGATGCTTGCGCTGCAGTTTATAAGCAGCTGGAGTTTGATGATCAGATTCAGTTCAAGAGCGCTGCTAAATCGTTCGTGCGTACATATGGCTTCCTTGGTGCGATTCTACCGTATGGCAACGTGGACTGGGAGAAGATATCTATCTTCATGAATTTGCTGATTCCGAAGTTACCGTCACCGCGTGGGGATGATCTTTCGGAAGGTATTCTTTCGACGATAGATCTGAACAGCTATCGCAATGAGGCACAGGAGGCTATCTCCATCAAGCTGGAAGATAGTGATGCAGAAATCGCACCGGTGCCTGCAGGTAAGGTTGGCCATATTGTTGAGCCGGAAATGGATCTGCTTTCCAAGATCATCATGGACTTCAACGACATGTTCGGAAATATAAACTGGAACGATGCAGATAATGTGCAGCGTCAGATTCTGGCCATCCCGGAGATGGTGTCAAAGGATAAGAAATATCAGAATGCCATGAAGAACTCTGATGCACAGGAGGCGCGTACCGAAAGCGAGCGTGCTCTGCAGGCGGTTATCTTCTCTATCATGGCGGACAACATGGAGCTGTTCAAGCAGTTCCAAGACAATCCGTCGTTCAAGAAATGGCTTTCTGATCTGGTGTTTAACCTTACCTACAATCCGGAGGGCAAGGAGTACGTGATGCCGGGTGCTGAGCAGAAGTCAGTGACATACGATTTTAATCCGCAGCAGGATTTGATGATGGTAGCTGAAGATCCGGCACCTTATGGTGAAAAGAAAGATGACGACTAATTACAGGGAGGTGTATGGGCGTTGGAACTCACAAAAACTGTAAAGGATAAAACTTTTGATGATTACTTTACAGAGGTCGATCACAGTGAAAGCATCAGTGAAGATCGACCGGGGTCAATGCGCCTTTTTTACCTCAATGTCAGAAGCGGCAAAATCAAGATAGCTGATCTTGAGAAATTCACGATACTGAACATTGGCCGCTATGTATTTTCACGGGCAAAGCAGGAGCAGTATGAAAAAGCAGGAAATCTGGATGCTGTAATGCAACAGGCTCTTCGCATTATGCGTAAAAGAGGTGCAGCTGATGCCAAGGGCACTGGAAACGAGCTCGGCGAGATTATGATTTATGCTTTCCTTGAGGAGAAGCTAAAGGCATATAAGCTACTCAGCAAAATCGAGCTGAGCACGGATGCCGCGCAGTATTTGAGTGAGGCTGACGGTATCCATTTCCTGTGTTCTGACGGTACCAGCGGATCGTATAACCAGATGGTATTCGGCGCTTCAAATATTGTAGGAGAGATTAAGGACGCCATAGATCAGGCTTTCGAGATCATCAAAAAGATCAGTGCCCATGAGGATGATGAGGTTTATATGATTGAAAAGACCGTCCTCGACCGTTTTTACGATGAGGATGATCTGGCAGTCTTGAAAGAGTATGTTGTACCAGAGGAAGGAAAGAAAGCTAAGTACGCAATATCTTATGGCGTATTCTTGGGGTACAATTTCGGCATTCTTCCTACAGGCCGCAGCGATGATGAATTGCTGGATATTATGCAGGAGAAGCTGGAACAGGACGCACAGCAACACGCTGCATACATCTCGCAGAAAATAAAGGACTGCGGGCTGGAAAACCATGCATTTTATTTCTACCTGCTTCCGCTGAATGATGCGGAGGCCGAAAAGAAAACAATAATGCAGCACGTATTGGATGGAGATGTTGACCTATGAGCGGTGAAAAGAGAACACTCGGTGCCGCAATCTTTGCCGACATCGAAGATAACGAATATTTGAATAAGATCCATGAGAAGGTGCTGTATAACTATGCCCTGCGATTGCTTCAACTTACCAAGAAGGAACCACTGCCTTTTGACCAGAAGGAGAAGCGTGATGCATTGCGTTTTGCTGACCTGCTGTCGAAGTCCAATGATCCTGAAAGGGCAAATGCTCATAAAATCTGGGCGCAGGAAATTGTAATACTCTTGAATGAGCTTTATCCGGAGGACACGCTGATCAAGCTTTATGCCGGAGATGTCTTTTCAAGCATAGGAAACCACAAGGGCATAGAACACATTAATTCCGAATATCAGGACATTACTGCGCTGGAGAGGTTCTTCTCTGAATTTAGGGATGACTATCTTACGATTCCCGCCGAACCGAGCGAGAAGTTTTTCGCTGCTCAGAAAGCGGCATATGACCACTTGACAGACGAGTGCTTCAGTTATTCGGCTCCGACCTCTATGGGAAAATCCTTCATCATGCGGATGTTTATCAAGAACGAGGTTATCCACGGCGCACAGAAAAACTATGCTCTGATTGTGCCAACAAAGGCACTCATAAACGAAGTCCGTGGCAAGGTTATTGATGACCTCGGTGAAAATGGAAACCTTCAGAAAATCAACTACCTTGACCGCTGCAATTATCGTGTGGTAACTGCGGCCAGTGATATTGCGTTGGAGGAGGAACATAATTATATCTTCGCTCTCACGCCAGAGCGCTTACTTTACCTGTTGATCAGCCAACCGAAGGTACAGATAGACTATCTGTTTGTCGATGAGGCACATAAGTTGTCTGGCAAGAACAGCCGTGCTCCATTTTATTACAAGGTTGTGGATATGCTTTTGAAACGAGAGCATAAGCCACACTTCATCTTTGCCTCCCCGAATATTCCGAATCCGCAGGTTTATCTTCGGATGATGACGGATATAGAAGCCGGTGATGATAGCAATCTGGCAATTACATATTCACCGGTTGTGCAGGTGAAGTTCCTTGTTGATCTGAAAAACAAGGAGATACAGGTATATAATGAGCACAATGGAAAAAGAATCCATGTTGCAAATATCCGTGACATGAAAGGCAGAAAAGCAAATCTCACTGATATACTGGTGTGGTTTGAAAGTATGAATGATAGGCTTCCTGAAGAAAGGCGGAAGCAGACTATTGTTTACTTTAATGGCAGGAATAAAGCTATCGATGCTGCACGAAAATTTTCAGATGCGATCGGTGATGCAGGTGTTAAGAATGATCCTGTCTTGGAGACGCTCGCGAAGGATATCCGGCAGGAAGTACATGGCGATTATTTCCTCGCCGAGATGATTCGAAAAGGCATCGCATATCACATTGGTTATCTACCTGCTTCTATACGAGCAAGGATTGAAACGCTGTTCCAAGAGGGACATATCACGATTATGTTCTGCACCAGCACTTTGCTTGAGGGTGTCAACCTGCCAGCGGACAATCTTTTTATTACAGATAACAAGATATTTCGCAGTGAAATGGAGCCAGTCGACTTCAGAAATCTGATAGGACGCGTGGGGAGGATCAGCTTTAACCTTTTTGGAAATGTGTACTTCGTCAGTGAGGAGACGGAAAAGGTTGAATCTGATGATTATGTCAGAATGCTGCAAGAGAAAGTTCCTGAGCAGGTGCTTTCCATTACAACAGATCCGAAAGTTCTTAAAAAGGTGGAAAAGAAGTATGTCGCAGATATCCTTAAAAGTGGCAGTTCGGTAATCCCGCAGCGAGTCAATGAAGAAGGAAAAGCTCTACAATCCGAAGAATCCTACATCATGATGAGAAAGTTCGGATTGATCCTTTTACGAGACATTGTTGAGGATAAGGATACACTTGTCCGGAGGGAGTTTAAGCAATTTCTTACAGATGAGGACGAGAGGAACATCCGCGCGAAATTTAAAAATACTGAGACTGTCCCGGATGACGATATTAACACATCTGTTGATCAGACAAAGCGGTTGATTATAGCAATAAAGAGAGATAACCTCCGCTATCCTGATGTGAAGGACGGATACTTCAAGCACGATGTGGTTTTGGCGTTTTTGAGGAAGCTGAGCGATGTTTTTCAGTGGAAAATATATGAGTCCAATACTCTTGGAAAGGATACACTGCTGAGTTGGTACGCTGTTATTCTCTGCGAATGGATGGAAGGAAACGGCCTAAATTATATTATGCGGGCTGCCCTGAAGCATCATCGTGAACATCCAGAGAATTTCTGGATCAACAATTATACGAGAGATATTTATAACGACAACGACAAAATTCATAGAAACATTGTCTTTGCCGATACGCTTGAGGTTATTGAGAACATAGTTCTATTTAGCATATCGAATTATTTCCTTCGCTTCTCTAACGAGTTCAGGCGCATTAAGGGTGACGATGAACTGGATGCCAATAACTGGTATGAATATGTTGAATATGGTACCACCAATCCGCTGACAATCCTTCTTCAGAGAAATGGCTTCTCTCGTGAGTCGGCACGATTTATCAAGGAAAATCCAGAGTACGTTGTGAAGGACGGCAGCACCGGTAAGTTGAAACTGAAGGCCTCGTTGTCAAAGTGCGGGAGAACCAGCGTGGAGAACGAAGTCGAATATATCCGGCAGAATATTCCCGGAATCTTTGTAGACGAGGAGGATTAACACAAGATGAAAGGTTCAGAATGTAAATTCGTAAAATACATGGAAGGCTCTGACAAGCGCTTTGTCATCCCGGTGTATCAGAGAAATTATGACTGGAAGACAGAAAACTGCAAGCAGCTGTATGATGACCTTGTAAAAATCATCAAGGAGCACCGGAAGAGTCACTTCTTTGGGAGCCTCGTTTCCGTTTATAATCCGGACGGCCACAATGAGGAGTTCCTGATTATCGACGGACAGCAGCGTCTTACGACTGTATCGCTGTTATTTCTTGCCATTTATAACCTGATTGATAAGGGTGTCATTGTGCCAGAAACCGCTAATCTGAAGCAGCGGATTTTTGAGGAATACCTTGTGGATAAGTGGAAGCCGGAGGATACTCGTATCAAACTCAAACCGGTAAAGAATGACCAGACCGCCTTTGGAAAGCTGTTCTTTGATCCGACGGAGCATATCCGCGAGTCAAATCTGACCGTGAACTACGATTATTTCTATGACCGGGTTCAGAAGCAGGAAATCACCATCGACCAGCTTTATGATGCGATTTGCTGTTTGGAGATTATAAATATCCGTCTGGATATGGACGACAATCCGCAGCTCATTTTCGAGAGTCTGAACTCGACCGGCCTTGACCTCAGCGAAGGCGACAAGATCAGGAACTTCATTTTGATGGGCTTACCGTCCAGGGAGCAAGAGGCCTACTACGAGAAATACTGGAATAAGATCGAGGTTTGCACGAAATATGATGTAAGTGCCTTCATCCGGGATTACCTGAGTGTAAAGCAGCAGGCCATCCCGCAGCAGAAGAAAATCTACATCAATTTTAAGGACTTTGTGGAGCTCAGCAAGATTGACACCGAACCGTTGCTCGCTGAGATGCTGGCCTATGCAAAGCGGTACCAGATTCTTCTTGATGGTAATTCTGGAAGTACTGCCCTTGACGCTTGTATTGACCGACTGAACCGTCTGGAGACTACGGTAACAAGGCCGTACTTCCTCGAAGTGCTTCGCCTATATAATGAAAACAAACTGACTTTAACACAGGTCACGGAGATTTTCCTGACGACAGAGAGCTATCTGTTCCGCAGGACGATGTGTGATCTGCCGACAAATGCTCTGAATAAGATTTTCCTCATGCTACACCGGGAAATCGTCCGGTACGACGGCACCGAGGATGACTATGTCGAGAAGTTCAAGTATGCGCTTCTTTCAAAGAAGGAACGTGCCCGCTTCCCGGACGATGTTGAGTTTAAGGTGGCATTTGAGGAACGTCCAGTTTATCTGATGAACAGTAAGAATAAGATTTACATCCTTGAGCGCTTCGAGAATTTCGGCACTTCGGAGGATAAGGATGTATACCGCCACTGTGATGACGGCACCTATTCCATTGAGCACATCATGCCTCAGCACCTTACGCCGATTTGGCAGAAGGAACTGGGAGATGACTATGAGCAGATACATGAAGAGTGGCTGCATCGTATGGCAAATCTTACACTGACGGCCTATAACTCGAAGTACAGCAACAGCTCATTCACCGAAAAGAAAACCATGCAGAATGGCTTTGATGATAGTGGTATCCGCATGAATACCTGGATTGCCAAGAAGAACAAGTGGACGCTGGCAGAACTGGAGGAACGCAGCGAATATCTCATGGGTCGGGCTCTTTCAATCTGGGCAGCACCTGTCACAGAATACAAACCGGAAGAAAAGCAGCTTGATACTTATACGCTTGAAGATGAGGGCGAGCTGACCGGACGACTGATTGCAAAATTCACCTTTAAGAACACGGAACAGCCGGTAACGAGCTGGGTTGAGATGTTCCAAAAGGTTATTCAGATTCTGTATGCCGAGGACAAGGCTATTATCACAAAGCTGGCCATGTCGGAGGAGGAGAATATAGCTCTTCACTTCAACACTAATCCGGATGCATTCACGAAGTCAGTGGAGATTGGTGACGGCATCTATGTATGGACAAACACCAGCACGCAGAGCAAACTGTCTGTCCTTAGTCGCCTCTTCAAACTGTACAATGAAGATCCTTCTGATTTAGTTTTTTATCTACGTGATGAAAATGAGACCAATGAGGATGAGCCGGGCAGCCGTTACGAGCTCCGGAGAAAATACTGGACGTGTGCGCTTCCGATTATCCAGAAAGCGCACGGTGAGGATGGTTCTTTCTCCAATGTTAATCCGTCAAGGGATAACTGGATCAATGGCTCCTTCGGTATCGGCGGCTTTTATCTATGCTGCGTAGCAAACTATGATGCGGCGCGGGCAGAGGTTGTGTTTGGCAGAGGCAATAAGCAAGAAAACAAGGATGCCTTTGATAGCCTGTACACACATAAAGTGGAAATAGAATCAGCGTTGGGCACAACACTCCAGTGGAACCGTGGTGACGATATCAAATTGTCCAAGGTTTTCATTCAGCTGAATAATGTCAGCATTGAAAATGAGACTGACTGGCTCCAGATGGCGAACTTCCACGCCGACTGGACGAAGAAGTTCTACGATGTGATTGTGCCGTTTATAAAGCAATGAAGAGGGAGCACATGATGAAAATAGGAAGAAATGATCTGTGCCCTTGTGGAAGTGGAAAGAAATATAAGAATTGCTGTCTCCGAAAGGAAACAATGAGCATCCCTGACCGTATAAAACAAGCGGTTAAAGAGAGCGGATATAATGAAGATATCGGGAATGTGCTTGCAAATATGTATAGGTACATGGAGAGAAAGCAATGGTGGGGTGCCTGCCACGCTTCATGTGCTGCGTTATACGTTTGCCTGTCTGAGCTCGGATACAAACCTAAGCTATGTATAGGTGAGGTGCTTGGTCAAGGATTGTATTTTGATCATTCGTGGGTTAGCCTTGATGATAAAATGATTGATCTTGCAATAAGCATGACACTGCTTGGAGGGGCACCGGCATCAGGAGCTATTATTCTTGGAAAAGATATCAAAACAGGACTGCCGCCTATACTGGATTATGGCGTTCCAGGAAGAGGCATCGAGGATCAGGCAAAGTTCGTGATGGGGCTCCCGTTCAACCAGTATATGGATAGTTTTCCGGATGAAAAAGGTGGTCTATGGGGTGCCGTACGTGAAGTATTAAGTACTGATATAAATATTCCGTCATTACGTGAAAAATACAAAGACACGAAGAGAGTTCTTATAAGACATGAATGATGGTAATTATGTTGCATTTGAAGAAGGAGGCTTATTCGTCCGTGAGTAATGATATTAAAGCAATAGCTATGAGGTGCTTGAAGAGACTGGTGACCTAAAAACAAACTACTGGGATTAATATGACCACAGAGCCTATAAATTGTAACGAAGAGTTAAAACGCCTGGAATGCGCTGATTAGCGGAAAGTTTAAGCATTCTCAACAATTCGGTTATAATGGATGATGGAACAGATCCGGAGAGGGTTGCAATGATTCAAAGAGGAATAGAGCAGTTATCTTCTAAAGATATCACAACACAGATTGATTTGCTGCTGGATGATAAAAATAGTGGACTTATAGATAAGTCTTCAATCACCATGCTAAGAGCTTTCAGAGATGGAATGTTTATTGGAAATGGTACGCCAATACCTGTAAGTCGATATACCGGAGCTGAGAATCTAAATTAGAGTTTGAAAATGGAGTAATAATTATGAATAAATATGAGATTGAGACAGCGATAATTGAAGAACTGAAGAACTTTATGCCATCAATAAAAAATGTGCCATTTGATAAGGGCCTTCCTTTAATGCAAAGAGAAGCATGGAGATTGGCAGATAAATATGACACAGATGGTGCGAATGTGATTAATATTATGATGAAAAGATTTGAGGAATTGAAGGATGAAAGCTAAAAAAGGTCTTGCACTTGTTATTGCGAATGCGGATTATTTACAGCAAAACAAGCTTCCAACTTGTAAAAAAGATGGAAACGATATGCAGAAAGTGTTAGAATATCTAAATTTTGATGTGATATCTGGAAGTGATTTAAAAAGAACATCTATGTATGATTTGATATCAAAATTTCTTGAGGCAGCAGAATTATATTCGACCATTTTAGTGTACTACACGGGACACGGTGTTCAAATAGATGGTGAAAATTATTTTGTTCCAATTGATTGTGAATATAAGAATTCAAAGGCTATTTTCACAGAGACTCAATTGGTAGGGATTAATGCTATAACAGATTTTATGACCGCTAATCCAAGTAAAACGAACATTATGATTTTGGATGCATGCAGGTCTAATCCAGGATTCTCAAAAGATGTTGTGGGCGATGGTCTGACAGAGGTGATGGCAGGCAATGGAACATTGATTGCCTTTGCAACAGCGCCGAATAAAGTTGCACTAGCTTCTCAGAATGAAGACGAAAACAGCTTTTATACTAAGGCTTTGTTAGATAATATCGTACGTCCGAACATTAAAATAGAAGATATGTTTAAGTCCGTTAGGAATGAAGTTGTATTATTATCTGACGGTGAACAAGTACCATGGGAAAATACTTCGTTAAATAAGGATTTTTACTTTAATATAATGTCTCAAGACGAAATTGATGAGCAGATATATCAAAGTATTCGAAATAATTATGCTGCTGAAACACTCGTGTTACTAAGCCACATGACCAATTATTCGATATCAGATTTACTGCGTATTCACACCAAACAAAAAAGTGAAAAACCGGGCGGAATAAGTTTTAAACGGGAAGCAGAATTAGAACAGTATATTTTAGAGCAGACATTAGAATTAGGATTTGTTATGAATAATTATAGATGGTGCTATAAAGGTGTTCCCGTACATATGGGAGAATTTTTTCATAATCCCGATGTAAAATTAAGAAGTCTGTAGCACATAGAGAATAAAATAGCCCTCCCGGCATCATGGTCAGGAGGGATTCGTGCATCAATGGGACTTATGCATCCACATCGATGCTAACACCAGATTTCAATTCGACGGTGATGTGGTCATCCCAGATGGTGATCTGTTTAACCCAGCGTCGCACCAGCGATTCGTCAAATTCGGTGAGGTGGGTAGTCTGCTGTGCGATATAATCCTGCAGGTCATTGATTCGTTTTATCTGCTATCTCTTATATCATCGTCTCTTACATACTTCATGCTGCAAGCTGTCTTATACTTCAAGTGGGTATTGCAGGCCCATGCGACATACTTGTAGATGGTGCAGGTATGAATCCTTCGCTTAAAGGTGTCATCACATTTTCCGCAGATTAGCTTTCCTGAAAAAGCATATCGCTTTTGGTATTTGTCACTGCCTTTTTTGATACCTTTTTCAAGGGCACGCTGTGATACCAGCGCATTTGCTGCATCAAAGTCTGCGTGGCTAACAATTACTTCATGATGATCCGGCGTCATGTACTGATCAACCTCACCATAATTTGTGTGACGATTGCAGTTTTCATACGTGTATGTTTTTTGAAAGATGACATGCAGAGCGTTGAAGGTTTCTTCAAGAATGAATAGGTTATGGAGGAGGTTGCCTACACATGGTTTAACCGTTTCTCCGCACTGCGATTCATGGAGGTCAATGGTTAGATGAAGAACAGAATTGATTCAGATTTTCCTGTTTTCGCTTCTTTAGCTGATTTTGCGTATTCTTGATTTCTGAATTGACACCCTTTAAGGCTGTCTGAAGTTTTGTGATATCACCACCAATCTCGACCGTAATACCCTTGATTCTACTTCCCGCCATAGGCTCCTCCTTTCCTGAATTTGGGCATAAGAAAAGCACCTACCATTTCTGATAGATGCTTTCTAAATTGCTATTCGGTTTTTAAAATCTATTTTTTGAATAGTTCTGAGTGCGTACCAAGTCTGTAAAGCATGAGTACTAAAACGTTGTTCTGAATCTCATAAATGAGCAACCAGTCTGGTTCAATGTGACACTCACGCGTGCCCTTATAGTTGCCTGTAAGATCATGGTCTCTGTATTTTGCTTCCAGCGTACCGCCATTCGCCAGAATATCGATTACCTCAAACAGCTTATCAAGATTTTTATTTTGCTTTTTGGCAAGCTTCAAATCCTTTTTAAACTGATTGGTAAACTGAATGTCGTATTTCATATGTCGAGAGCTGCCTTAAGCGCATCCATACTGGAATAACGCGGAGAAGAAGGATCCTTCATCATTTTTCTGCCTTCCTCAATGGCAGCGGCTGTAGTATCATTCGGTACTTCCAGTTTTAATTCAAAAGGAATACCATGCTCACGGATAGCGGTTCTCAGGAACATATTTACAGCAGTTGTCATATTCAGACCCAGCTCATTGAAGATTTCCTCCGCCTGGTCCTTGATTGCCTTGTCTGTACGAATATTTAAATTAGTTGTTGCCATACAGAACACCTCCATTCAAGTATAGTATACTCAAACATGCACATGATGTCAATGCGATGTCATCATAAAATGCACATAAATTCTGCTAAAAAGCATCAAAATCACTCTGTGTAGCGATCTGTGTATAGCCCTTGGCTTCACATAGACCAGGTTTCTGCCGGAAGGCAGTGTGATAAAAAGAATGCCGCTTCGGCAGGAGAAGTCTTGTTCCGATTTATGACAGCGGAAGCTGTCTGTTACCGCAGGCAGACGAAAGGATTATGGAACAGGCACTGGTAAATGAAGACGTAATGAATGCTAGAATATACCAATTTCCAACATCAGCCATTAAGTTAGACGGAAGAAAAATCAATTACTATGATTTCCTGATGTCGGCAGAGGAGCCGCAGTGTAATGCCGCAATACAAAGAATGGTTCCCCAAATTAACCTGGAGCAGATAAAAGGGTTTATTGATGAAGTCCCTTATATCACCGAGCTGCAGAAAATCTTTTATAAGAGGTTTGAACAGATTTTAAAGCCTGCCTATGACATGGTAATGTCAGAAAAGCAGGAGATGTCGGAACCGAATATGACAATGTAATAGATGAACTTAGAGGATACCGTAAAATTCGGTGTCTTTTTTTACGAAGAATTGTAGGTTTGCTTCTGCCCATTTTTAGAGGAAAGGAATTTTCGAAATGAAAAATCTATGGTACAATATTTTAGAAGTTATCAACGGGATAAGTGGATCATAGAGAAAGAGCGGAACAAATCACATGTAGGTTAGTCAGATTTGTATCTCAAAAATAAATCTAATCTTTTTCTATGGCAGGTGCAAAGTGATGCATCATGCTTATTTTTGCAGGTACCGGCAGGGGACTGATGTATCATTTTTGAACCCAGACTTAACGAATAAGCCATGGGATGTGCATTTTTATTGCGTACTCATGGCACTGCGAGAGTATTTGTCTGCTTACGATTTGCCCTGATTGTGGAGGAAAACTGAGAGAGCGAAGTGGACCATATGGTAGATTTTACGGATGTATGAATTATCCGACTATCATTGCTCAAAGACAGAAATTAAAGGTATGCTCCGTGATGCTGCGAATGAGACAGAGGATATGAAGATTGTAGAACAGTTTGATATTTCTGCAATTGATACAGAGTCCTTGAAGGGATTCAGAAATCATCATAAGAGCTATCGTCCAGAGCACGTATTTAATAATTTACCAGATGATGAGTATTTAGAGAGAATAGGTGCAGCAGGATTTGGTGAGGATGGTAAATTACATCCTACTACAGCTGGGTTGCTTATGTTCGGTGAAGAATATCATATCGTAAGAGAATTTCCAGAGTATTTCCTAGATTATAGAGAGATGCTGGACCCAACAATACGTTGGACAGATCGCTAGCAGTCTAGCTCCGGTGATTGGAGCGGTAATGTATTTGATTTCTTCTTTAGAGTAAATAGCAAAATTGCAAAGGATATTAAGAAGCCTTTTAAGCTTGAAGGTATTACGAGGGTGGATGATACTCCAGTTCATAAGGCAGTTCGAGAGGCTTTAGTTAATTGTTTGGTTAATACAGATTATTTCTTGCCTTGCGGTGTAGTGATTAAGAAGGAAGATGACAAGTTGGTTATTGAGAATCCTGGTAGCATTCGCACTGGTAAAAAGCAGATGCTTCGTGGTGGTATTTCAGATCCTAGAAATAAAACACTAATGAAGATGTTTAATATGATTGGTATTGGTGAAAGAGCTGGCAGTGGTATTCAAGATATTTATCAAGTTTGGGAGAATGAAGGTTGGCCAATGCCTGTGGTGGAAGAAAGTTATAATCCTGACAGGACTCGTTTATCGCTTGAATTTAAGAAACAAGCGAACAAAACAAGCGAACAAAACAAGCGAACAAAACAAGCGAACAAAATAAACATAGAAAAACAGAAGAGAATTATCAGTTGATTAGAAAGTATTTGAAGGAAAATGGATTGTCTAAGACAACGGATATCGCACAAGCTATTGGATTAAGCCCTGCCCGTACAAGAGCTATACTGAAAGAAATGTCAGGGCTTGAATATGAAGGCACAACAAATAATAGAAGATATCGCTTAGCTGATGATAATTAGTATAAATCGTGAGAGTTGTTCATAAAACAAAGAAGGTGACCGTTGGGGTGACCGATACAGAAAGAATAATTTACGGAGGCACTTTATGGGAGTGATTGATATTGCCAGTAGTAAGTCTGTATGGCGTGGTATGGAATATTATAAACAGAATAAAGTTCTTTCGTATACTGTTAATGAAGATGGAAGCTGCGAAGGTATAGTAGCAGGTAGTGGAGATGGAAATTATCATGTTCATGCTGATATGGAGCATCCGCGAAAGTCCACCTGCGATTGTCCTTTGGCAAATGGAAAGAAAATCATATGCAAACATATTGTAGCTGTTTCACTTTGTCTTGATGAGTCTGAGGCAGATCGCTTTAAAAATGAAAAGACAATATATGCATCAGAGGAAGAGGAACGCAGAGCAAAGAAATATGAAAAGTATATGGGATTTGCCAGAACTATGTCTCCGAGAGAATTGAGAGAAGCATATGTGGAACTGATGACTGAACTGGATGAATATAGGTTGAAAGAAAAGTACGGGAGATAAAAGCTTGTTTGAACCTTGTTTTAAAACAAGAATTTAAACAAGCGTTGCATAGCCAATGTAAAAAAAACAAACAAGAAGGGATGATTACATGGATACAGTTGATATGATTATCCGATCTTCGACAAGCTTTTATAATGATTTGAAACAAGATAAAATGGTAGATATCGTTCGTGGGAACATTGTTATTCAAACTTTTTCATGCTTTGTTTGAAGTGGAACCAAGAAGAGATGTAAGAAATATTACGTATATCAATGAGCTGGGGGTCTTTTTGTGCTCCACGTCTTAATGAGTTATATTCCAAGATTATTCAATATATGTAAGGGACGATATAGACACATTTACCCGTTGTAGCCAATCCCCATATCACCTCGGCTTTACCAACGAGCCACTGCGAAGCTGTTGAACTCCTGACACGACAGAAGAAGTAACTGATAAGTCAGTTTGGTGTAAATAGTATAAAACCATTGGATTCCGTACAAAAAAGTTCCGAAATCAGGAATTTTTGTACGGAATTTCTTTTATTTGCGTACTTGGCGAAAATAAAGCATTTTTATAATACAAAATTACCTGCTTTTGTATTTTTTTCGCCGATATTGGCGTTTTAAATACAAGAAAATTCGTAGGAATCTGCAAGGCACTTTTACATTAGCTTTTTACAGTCGTTGACAGTCACAGCCTTTTACCATAAAATGAACAGTAAGAATGTATGAAAAAGGAAGAGAAAAATGGGAAAATCTGAGAAACAGATGGATAAAGAGCATGAGCGCAACCAGCGGATCATCGATACGGCGTTCCGGCTTTTTGTGGAAAAGAAAATAGAAGCGGTCAGTATGGATGAGGTCGCAAAAGAAGCCGGTGTGGGACGTGCCACATTGTTCCGCTGTTACAACAATAAGATGGAGCTGGCTATTGCGGTCTGCGCATCGAAATGGAAGGCTTATCTGGACAAGCTGGATGAGGCAAGACCAATCTCTTCGATACACGATATTCCGGCCATCGGAAGATTTATTTTTACGCTGGACAGTTATATCGGCATGTATCAGAACCATAAGGATCTGCTGCAGTATAATGACAACTTCAACAATTATATAACACACCAGACGGTGCGGCAGGAGGAACTGGCGAATTTCCACGCATCCCTGAATTCCGTCAACACAAGACTTCATATGATGTATGCGAAGGCAAAAGAGGATAAGACCTTCCGCACGGATATTCCGGAAGAACAGTTCATGCGTGTGACGGTGCATACCATGATGGCAGCGTGTACCCATTACGCAGGTGGTTTTATCTGGGGAGCAACGGACAACAAGGATTATACAGGTGATCTGCTGCTTTTAAAGGAAATGATCCTGAATTATGCCCAGAATGGCACCAATCTCTGATTGACATTGCAATTTCAGAAAATCTGTGATATAGTAGCCACAATTGAATATGGAGTATTCAGGTGCCGGAGCAGTCACGTAAGTAGCTGGCTCCGGTGAAAAGGGAAGCAGGTGTAAGTCCTGCACGAACTCGTCACCGTAATTAGGGAGCTGAAGCCGATAGATCACTGGGAGACCGGGAAGATGGCGGATGCAATGATCTTCAAGCCGGGAGACCTGCCTGAATGCTGTACAGAAACATTTGTTTCAAAGCCACGAGTAACTGGTTGTACGTGTGGAATGCAGAAGCGACAGAAGCTTTTTTGCATTCGTTTCTTATGTGTACAAACCCTTTACCTGATACAGGAAAGGGTTTTTGTTTTTGTTGCGAAAAAGATGTTTCTGACTTACATATTTAAGAATACCGGGGCACCCCCGAAATGAAAAGAGACAGAAAAACTGTCAGAGGAGGAAACATGAAAAGAAGAATCGTAGCAGTAGTACTGGCAACCGTACTGGGCGCTGTATGCATCACCGGATGCGGCAATACCCAGGAGACCGTAGAGAGCACTGTACAGGTAAGCACTGAGGCTCAGACCACCCAGGCAGCGGAAACAGCAGCTACCGAAAGCACCGAAGATGCAGATCAGGCAGCAGCCGATGAAGTAGCAGCAATGATCGATGCCATCTATGTGCAGGAGAGAACTGAGAATACCGATAAGCAGTGTGCAGATGCCAAGGCAGCATGGGATGCACTGACCGACGCACAGAAGGAACTGGTAGAGGGAGAAAATGCAGATCCCGATTATTTCGGCAGAGATACCGGAGATGCTTCCAAGGATGATCCCCGTAATCAGGATGAGATCGGTGAGAACGAGATTCTGGTAGTAAGCTTCGGCACTTCCTTTAACGACAGCCGTGTGGCTGATATCAAGGGTATCGAGGATGCGATCGCAGCAGCCAATCCCGACTGGTCTGTAAGAAGAGCATTTACCGCACAGATCATCATCAACCATATACAGGCAAGAGATGATGAGCATATCGACAACATGGATCAGGCACTGGACCGCGCTGTGGCAAACGGTGTTAAGAACCTGGTAGTACAGCCTACCCATCTGATGCACGGGGCAGAGTATGACGAGCTGATGCAGGCAGTAGAAGCCTACAAGGATCAGTTCGCATCCGTAAAAGTTGCTGAGCCCCTGTTAGGTGAAGTGGGAGACGATGCAACCGTTGTCAATGCAGATAAGAAAGCAGTAGCGGAAGATCTGACTGCAGAAGCAGTGAAGACCGCTGGGTATGACAGCCTGGATGCTGCAAAGGAAGATGGAGTGGCATTCGTATTCATGGGTCACGGAACGTCCCACACCGCAAAGGTATCTTACAGCCAGATGCAGACCCAGATGAACGATCTCGGTTATGATAACGTATTTATCGGAACCGTAGAAGGTGAGCCGGAAGAGACCGCCTGCGAAGAAGTCATCAAGGCTGTTGCGGAAGCAGGTTACACCAAAGTGGTTCTTCGTCCCCTGATGGTAGTAGCAGGTGACCATGCCAACAACGATATGGCAGGCGAGGATGAGGATTCCTGGTTAAGCCAGTTCAATGCTTCCGGTAAGTTCGACAGCGTGGATACCCAGATCGCAGGTCTCGGCGGGATCAAGGCTATCCAGGATCTGTATGTGGCACATACCGCAGCAGCAATGGCTGAGAAATAAATAAGAATTAAAATCAGGAATAAAATAAGGATTAAAATAAGGATTAAAATCAGTAATGAAAGCAAAGACATTAATGAATAAAATCATAATCGTGGGCGGACTGAGTGCCTGTCTGCTGCTTGGCGGCTGTGGAGCAGGTCAGGCAGCGGATGCGACATCCGCAGAAAGCACATTTGCCGCACAGGAAAGTACCGTAACACCGACAGAGAGCACGGAAGCGGCGGAAACTGTCAGCACAGAGACTGCACAGAACGAAGCACAGCTTCCGGATGGTGTTTACATCGCTGAATTTTCCACGGACAGCTCCATGTTCCATGTCAGTGAAGCCTGTGACGGCAAGGGAACCCTGACGGTAAAGGATGGCGTTATGACCATTCACATTTCCTTAGGTTCCAAGAAGATCCTGAATCTCTATCCGGGTCTGGCGGAAGATGCAGCAAAAGGTGGCGCAGTGCTGCTTGAGCCCACCACGGATACCGTAACTTACAGCGACGGCATGACGGAAGAAGTCTACGGCTTCGATGTTCCTGTACCCGTGATCGGAGAGGAATTCGATCTGGCACTGATCGGTACCAAGGGAAAATGGTATGACCATAAAGTAAAGGTATCTGATCCGGTGGCAGAGGGTGCCACAGACACTTTTGATCTGAGCGCCGTAGAAGACGGCAGCTACACCATTGAACTGACCATGGAGGGCGGAAGCGGCAGAGCAAGCATCCAGTCTCCCGCGCAGATTACGGTGACTGACGGAGCGGCAACGGCGACTCTGGAATGGAGCAGCCCGAACTATGATTATATGCTGGTAAACGGTGAAAAATATCTGCCGGTAAATACGGAAGGCAATTCCGTATTTGAAGTGCCGGTGGAAGCACTGGATGTACCCCTTACCATGATTGGTGATACTGTGGCAATGAGCACACCTCATGAGGTGGAATACACCGTAACTTTCCACTCTGAGACACTTGAGAGTGCAGAGAGCGGCAAGTAATACACATTGGTGCCTGCGGCTCAAATATTGCAGGCTATGAAAGGCATGAAAACTTTGAGGTCAGGAAGAAATAGAAGAAAATGGATCTATGTTCTGCTTCTTATGGGACTGCTGGGGCTTAGCGGCTGCGGCAGTCCTTCTTCTGCTTCTACGGAGACATCGTCGGAAGCAACATCGGAGGTTATCCAGGCAGCAGAGGTCACGCAGGAAGAACAGACAGAATTAGTAAATATAGGCAGCATGGAGCTGCAATATGCGGAAAATTTTGCGGTGGATTACTACGAAGATGGTTATAAGATGCTGACAACGCTTCCCGACAGTAAACGGTATCTGTTAGTGCCGGAGGGACAGCCGGTGCCAAGGGGACTGGATGAGGACGTCAGTATCTTGCAGGAACCGCTTCAAAATATATATCTGGTGGCATCCGGCGCGATGGACATGTTCGCCTCGCTGGACGCTGTGGATCAGATCCGGTTCTCCGGACAGAAACAGGAGAACTGGTACATTCAGACAGCAAAGGATGCCATGGCGGCAGGGGACATGATCTATGCCGGAAAATACAGTAAACCGGATTATGAATTACTGGTGTCTGAAGGCTGTGATCTGGCGATCGAGAACCGGATGATCACGCACTCGCCGGAGGTGGTGGAAATGCTTCAAAGCTTTGATATTCCGGTGATGATCGAATATTCCAGCTATGAACAGCATCCTTTGGGAAAAGTGGAATGGGTCAAATTTTTCGGAGCTCTGACCGGAAAGGAAGCGGAGGCAGAAGAAGCCTTTGCGGAGCAGACAGAGATTCTGGAAAAAGTAGAAAGCGGGGAAAAAACAGGGAAGACCATAGCATTTTTCTATGTGACTTCCAACGGACTGATCCAGGTACGGCAGAGCACGGATTATATTCCGAAGCTGATCGAACTGGCAGGGGGAAGATACATTTTTGAGGATCTCGAGGACAGCGGAAGCGGACGATCCACACTGAACATGCAGGTCGAAGATTTCTATGCCGGGGCTAAGGATGCAGACATTCTGATCTACAATAGCTCGATCGACGGTGGCGTGACCACGTTGGACGAACTGATCGGCAAATGCAATATTCTAAAAGACTTCAAGGCGGTACAGGAGGGGCAGGTCTATTGCACCACCAACGATATGTACCAGCAGTCCATGGCGATCGGGTATTTATTGCAGGATATGCATACGGTGTTGACGGACGATGATACCGCTAAGCTGCGTTATCTGTTTCTCTTACAGTAAGATGGAGAACCTAGAAACACAGCGTAAGTATAAGAGCGTTGGAATGAGATTAGAATACGATTGGAATACGAATAGGAAAAGAAGGAGAAAAACATGCAGCAGCGCAGAAAAATCAGATATCTCATAGCGTTTGTTCTATTGACGGCAGGCATTCTCGTGCTGTTGCTTTGCAATATAGGGATCGGAACGGTGAAGATCCCGTTGACAGAAATACTGACTATGGGAAGAACCAAAGAAGGCATGAATGCGAGGATTCTGTGGGAGATCCGTTTTCCACGGACACTGGCGGCGGGGATCCTGGGCGGAGCGCTGGCACTTGCCGGGTATCTGCTTCAGACCTTTTTCCACAACCCCATAGCCGGCCCCTTCGTGCTGGGAATTTCTTCCGGAGCGAAGATGGTGGTGGCACTGGTGATGGTATTGCTGCTGGGGAATACGGTCCGTGTCAGCTCCGGACTGTTGATCCTGGCGGCATTTTTAGGAGCTATGTTGTCCATGGGATTCGTACTTCTCATGGCAAGAAAGGTAGACAGCATGTCCATGTTGGTGGTCAGCGGCGTGATGATCGGTTACATCTGTTCTGCCATTACGGAACTGGTGGTGACTTTTGCGGAGGACGCGGATATCGTGAATCTCCACAACTGGTCGAGAGGAAGCTTTTCCGGAATGACCTGGGACAATGTGAAAGTGATGAGTATCGTGGTGGCAGTGACTTTCCTTATGGTGATCCTGTTAGCAAAGCCGCTGGAAGCCTACCAGCTGGGTGAGACGTATGCACAGAATCTGGGAGTGAACATCCGGACATTGCGGATCCTGCTGGTGGTGTTGTCCAGCGTACTTTCGGCATGCATCGTGGCATTTGCCGGACCCATCTCTTTTGTGGGGATCGCCGTGCCGCAGCTGATCCGGAAATTATTCGGCACCACAAAACCGTTACTCATGATACCGGCATGTTTCTTAGGAGGCAGTGTGTTCTGCCTGTTCTGTGATCTGTTGGCAAGAACCTGGATGGCACCCACAGAGCTTGGTATCAGCACAGTGACGGCAATCTTCGGAGCACCGGTGGTATTGTGGATCATGGTATCCAAAAGCAGACGGGAGCGTGGATAACTTACCTATGAAGACGCAGAAGCCTTATTATATTACAACGGAAAAAATAAGCGTGGGTTACGATGGAAAGCCTCTGATCGAAGAAGTGGAGATCGCGCTCAGGAAGGGAGAGATCCTGACGTTACTGGGACCTAACGGTGCCGGAAAATCGACGATCTTAAAAAGTATTGCGAGACAGCTGTCCCTGATCGCGGGAACGGTGCGGCTGGACGGAGAAGATATGCGGACACTCACCGGGGCAGAACTGTCAAAAAAAATGGCAGTGGTAATGACAAAACGTCTGCGGGGGGAACTGATGACCTGTGAAGATGTGGTGGCCACCGGAAGATACCCTTATACCGGACGCTTCGGCGTGCTGCGGGCAGAAGATCATGCAGCGGTGCAAAACGCCATGGAACTGGTGCAGGTGGCAGAGATTGGGGATTCTTTGTTTGACCGGATCAGTGACGGGCAGAGACAGCGGGTGATGTTAGCCAGAGCCATTTGTCAGGAGCCGGAGATATTGATCCTGGACGAGCCGACTTCTTACCTGGATGTGCGGCATAAACTGGAATTTTTATCGATCCTGCAAAAGCTGTGCAGGGAGAGAGAACTTACGGTGATCCTGTCCTTGCATGAGTTGGAACTGGCGGAGAAGATTTCCGATAGAATCCTGTGTGTGAACGGCAGGGCGGTGGACCGGATCGGAACGCCGGAGGAAGTCATGACAGCCGGCTATATCACCGAACTCTATGGCATCCGGATGGGAAGCTATGATGAGGGCAGCAGTGATATGGAGCTGGCGGCGCCGGAAGGAACACCGCAGGTCTTCGTGATCGCCGGAGCCGGAAGCGGACGGAAAATTTACCGGCGTCTGCAGAGAGCGGGGATCCCCTTTGTCACCGGGATCCTGCATGAAAATGATCTGGATTATCCCGTGGCGAAGGCTTTGGCGGCGGAGGTGATCGCAGAGCATCCTTTTGAGCCGGTGGCACAGGAAAAAATACAGGCAGCGAAGAAACAGTTGGAAAAGTGTAACCGCGTTATCTGCTGTCGGGAGAATTTCGGCAGTCTGGAGACTTATCAGAGAGAGCTTTTAGAGTACGCAGAACAGCTGGGGAAGCAGATAGAAAAGTCAGAAAGCCCGGAGCAACAGCGTGGGTGTTAGAAAACAGAGAAACGAAATTCCCGGGATGTCAGTAGCATCTGTGGGATGGAGAAAACGATGGCAAAAGTTATTATGATACAGGGCACCATGTCCGGTGCCGGGAAAAGTCTCCTGGTGGCGGGCCTATGCCGGATCTTCCGGCAGGACGGTTACCGGGTCGCCCCTTTTAAATCACAGAATATGGCACTCAATTCCTATATCACGAAAGAAGGACTGGAAATGGGCAGGGCACAGGTCATGCAGGCGGAAGCGGCAGGGATCGAACCGCTGGTGTGCATGAATCCTATTTTATTAAAGCCCACCAGTCATACCGGCTCCCAGGTCATCGTGAACGGGGAGGTACGGGGAAATCTGTCCGCCAGAGACTATTTTGCCCACAAGACGGAACTGATCCCGGATATCAAGGCAGCCTTCCGCAAGCTGGAAACTTATGCGGATATCATTGTCATCGAGGGCGCCGGAAGCCCGGCGGAGATCAACCTGAAACAGAATGACATCGTAAATATGGGAATGGCGGCAATGGTGGATGCACCGGTACTTCTGGTAGGAGACATTGACAGAGGTGGCGTGTTCGCACAGCTTTTGGGAACCCTGATGCTGCTGACCGAAGAGGAACGGGAACGGGTAAAGGGATTGATCATCAACAAATTCCGTGGAGACAGCACGATTTTAGACCCCGGCATTCAGATGTTAACTGAACGGGGGCAGGTGCCGGTGCTGGGAACGGTACCTTATATGGAACTTACGCTGGAAGATGAGGATAGTCTGACGGATCGTTTTGATGCAAAACATGTGGGGAAGATCGATCTGGCTGTGATCCACTATCCCAGAATTTCAAATTTTACGGATTTTGATGTGTTTGAGCAGATGCCGGAGGTCAGTGTCCGGTATGTGACGAATGTAAGAGAGCTGGGGACGCCGGATCTGATATTTCTCCCCGGCAGTAAAAATACCATGGGAGATCTGAAATGGATGCGGCAGAACGGACTGGAGGCAGCGGTAAAACGGGCTGCGGGAAAAGTTCCCATTTTCGGGATCTGCGGAGGCTATCAGATGTTAGGCTGTGAGATCGCGGATCCGGACAATGTAGAGGAAGGCGGACAGATCCGCGGCATGGAACTGCTTCCGGTACGGACAGTGCTGCAGAAGGAGAAACATCGCTGCCAGACAGATGGAACTCTGGATGCAGTGGAGGGTATTTTCTCCGGACTTACAGGATGCGAGTTCACGGGGTATGAGATCCATATGGGACAGACAGTGTATTGTAACGGGGACGGCAGCAGTGCGAAGGGTACAATGGACAAGGCAGCCGGACTGGCAAATGGTGCAGAAAATGTAGTCAGTGACTCCACCGGCAGAATCTATGGTTCCTATATTCACGGTCTGTTCGACAAGGGGGAGATCGCCGGGCGTATGATACAGACCCTGGCCCGTGAAAAAGGCATCTCTCTGGAGGACGGCGTCTGGGAGGATTACCGCACTATTAAGGAAAGACAATACGATAAGCTGGCAGATATCCTGCGGGAATATCTGCATATGGAGGAAATCTATGGAATGCTCAGAGAAGCCCGTATTTCATAACTATACCGGACGGGAATTGGCACAGATCCGGATCACGCCGCCGGACGAAGCAGTGAGAAAGCTTGTGAAAAAGCATTGGGACACTCTGGCAAAGCCGCTGGACGGCATGGGCAGCTTTGAAACCATCACGGCACAGATCGGAGCCATCTTAGGTACGGAAGTGATCGATATTCGTAAAAAGGGTGTGCTGCTCTTCTGCGCCGATAACGGCATTGTAGAGGAGGGGGTGACCCAGTCCGGACAGGAGGTTACGCTGGCGGTGGCAAAGTCCATGGCCAGGAAGGGTTCCTCAGTCTGCAGGATGGCACAGAGCATCGGTGCCGAGACCATTCCCGTGGACATCGGGATAAATAGTGAGGAATCCATCCCCGGAGTATGGAACTGCAAAGTGTGCTCCGGAACAAGAAATTTCTTAAAAGAACCGGCTATGACGGAAGAAGAGACCGTCTGTGCCATTGCCACAGGAACCAGACTGGTACGGGAGTGTAAGGAAAAAGGATACGGTATCCTTGCCACCGGGGAAATGGGAATCGGCAACACCACCACCAGCAGTGCAGTGACAGCCGCCCTATTACAGTGTGGGGCAGAGGAAGTCACCGGCAGAGGCGCGGGACTGACAGATCAGGGACTGGCTCGGAAGCAACAGGTGGTGCGCACCGCCTTGGAAACCTATGATCTGTGGCATGCGGATGCCTTCACGGTATTGCAGACAGTCGGAGGGCTGGATATTGCCGGACTGACCGGTATGTGCATCGGCGGAGCTTTGTGGCATGTGCCCATCGTGCTGGATGGCGTGATCAGCATGGCAGCGGCCCTGGTGGCGGAGCGGCTGTTCCCCGGTGTTCGGGAATATCTGATCCCTTCCCATCTCGGGAAAGAACCGGCGGCAGTGAAGCTGGCAGATGCTTTGCAGCTGTCTCCGGTGATCCATGCGGGAATGGCACTGGGAGAAGGAACCGGAGCCGTTATGATGTTCACACTGCTGGATATGGCAATGAGCATTTATGGACAGAGCGCTACCTTCTCAGAAATCAAAGTGGAACAATATAGACGTTAACAGTTCAGCCATGAACATATCCGGGTGCAAAAATCATGCTTGCATGATTTTTTGAGGGCATGGCGCGGCTGAACATTCAGACGAATGGAGAAGCAACATGATGACACTGATCCTGGGCGGCAGTGGCAGCGGAAAATCCGCTTATGCGGAAGATTATCTGCTGCGGGCTGCCGGTGATAAGAACAAATATTATATCGCCACCATGCAGATCCGGGATGCGGAGATGCAGGCAAAGGTGGACAGGCATCACAGGCTGCGACAGGGGAAAGGCTTCACTACCATCGAACAGCCTATGGAGTTGGAGCAGGCGGTCTTGCAAATGGAACCGGCAGGAGCGGTATTGTTGGAATGTATGTCAAATCTCACCGCCAACGAAATGTTTTCCGGGGAACAGCCTGTGGATCGTCAGACGGTGATCACAAAGATTCTGCAAGGTATGGAAGGATTAAGAAAACAGGCGGATCCGTTAGTCATTGTAACCAATAATGTATTTGAGGATGGAATGATCTACGATGATTCTACGATGGAATACATCGAGGCACTGGGGCGGATCAACGAACGACTTGCCGCGGAGGCGGACGAGGTCGTGGAAGTCGTAGCGGGGATCCCACAGCGGATCAAACCCGGCTCACCAGGAGCAAAAGCACAGAACCGGCAGGACAGCCGCGGATAGAAAGGAAACAGACATGCGAATTATCAAATCGTTTTTCATAGCGTTTTCCATGTATTCCAAGATCCCCATGCCACAGTTTCAGTGGAAGGACGAGGACATGCGGTACGCTCTCTGCTTTTTTCCATGGGTGGGTGCGGTGATCGGTGCTTTGTGGTATCTGTGGAAATGGTTCTGTGACCGGTTCGCGGTGGGAACCCTGTGCTATGCTGTGGTGGGGACGGCAATACCGCTTTTGGTCACCGGGGGATTTCATGTGGACGGTTTTTTAGATACCTGTGATGCACTGCATTCCTACCAGTCAAGAGACCGGAAGCTGGAGATCTTGAAGGACTCTCATATCGGGGCATTTGCAGTGATCATGCTTGCACTGTACGGACTGATTTTCCTGGGAGGATTCTCGGAGATCACGACACTGCGTATGCTTACTGTGACGGGCGCCGGATGCTTCCTGTCCAGAGTATTAAGCGGTATCGCAGTGGTGAGTTTCCCTTCGGCAAAGCAGGAGGGGACACTGTATCTGTTTGCGGATAAAGCCCACAAAAGGGTGGTAAAAAGTACTTTGTACGGACAGGGAATCCTTTGCATTTTATTTATGCTGTGGATATCTGTCGTGGCGGGAGGGCTCGCCGTGGCAGCAGCCCTGCTTAGCTTTGCGTATTATTACTATCGCAGTAAAAAAGAGTTTGGCGGCATCACCGGAGACACTGCGGGATATTTTGTGACACTCTGTGAGGGGTGTGTGGTGGTTGTCGTGGCAATCGCGGAAAGGCTGATGTAATGATATTGATCATTGGTGGATTTGCCCAGGGAAAACTGCATTATGTGAAGCAGAGTTATGTACGCTGTGAGGATGGACGGAAAGTGGCTGTTTTGGATGGAACACTGGAACTGCCCGCAGAGACAGGCGCTTTGCAGGTGATCGTCAATCATCTGCACCACTTTATCCGGGAGCAGCTGCGACAGGGAACCGCTCCGGAGGCAATGATAGAGCATTTCTGCAAGGAACATCCGGACTGCATTCTGATCTGTGATGAGATCGGCAACGGCATCGTCCCCATGGAAGCGGAGGAGAGAATTTACAGAGAGCGCACCGGAAGAATACTCGAACAGCTGGCAGCGCAGGCAGATGAGGTGGTGAGAGTCGTATGCGGAATCGGACAGAAGATCAAATAGAGATTCATCTTACCCTCATCCGGCACGGAGCGACGCTTTCTAATAAAGAGGGCCGGTATCTTGGGAAAACGGACGAAGCTTTAAGTCCGGATGGTATCAGGACACTGGAAAAATCCGTGACAGACAGGATCTACCCAATTGCCGATGTCCTGTTTTCCGGTCCCATGAAGCGGTGTCTTGAGACCGCACAGATCCTGTATCCGGGGCAGACTCCTATCTGTATCCCGGAGTGGACAGAGATGGATTTCGGTGCGTTTGAGGGACATAATTATCAGGAACTTTCCGGAGATCCGAACTATCAGAGATGGATCGACAGCGGAGGTACCCTGCCGTTTCCGGAAGGAGAGAGCAGGGAAGAGTTTATCCGCCGAAGTGTTGCCGGATACGAAAAAATGGTATATCACATGAAAAGGATCTGGGAGAGAAGTGCTGCATCGGGGCAGAGGGATCGCAAGATACAAAATGCATCCGCGGTGGTTCACGGCGGAACGATCATGGCGCTGCTTGGTCATTTCCTCGGTGGAGAATATTTTGACTATCAGGTAAAATGCGGACAGTGTTACAGTGGCAGGCTGGCATTTAAGGCAGGCGGAGGAACCCCGCAGTGGAAGGAATTTCGCCCGCTGTCGGAAGCTACAGTATCGGAAGCTGCAGTATCGGAACTTACAAAAGGAGAAACGAACGGATGAAATATCATATCCTGGCATTTGGAGCGGGATTTTTACTGGATCAGATCTTTGGCGATCCCTATTTTCTGCCACATCCCATTCGGGGAATCGGCTGGTTGATCGCGAAGACAGAAAAAGCACTGCGCAGTGGCAACCCACAGGAAGATTCCCCGGAGAGAGAGGCAGCGGAGCGTAGACAGGGGAAGCTTTTGGTGGCAATTGTTTTGCTGCTTACGGGAATGTTTACGGCATTGATCCTGGTGGGAGCATATGCACTTTATCCGAGGATCGGCATGGTGGTGGAGGCGGTCATGACCTATCAGATCCTGGCGGCAAGGTGTCTGCAGGTGGAGAGCGGAAAAGTATGGAAACATTTAAAGGCGGGGAATCCGGAGGCTGCCAGAGAGGCGGTATCCATGATCGTGGGAAGAGATACCCAGAATCTTACGGAAGAAGGAGTGGCGAAGGCTGCCATCGAGACTGTGGCGGAGAACACTTCCGACGGTGTGATCGCGCCGATGCTGTATACGGCATTGGGAGGGCCGGTGCTTGGATTTTTATATAAGGCAGTCAATACCATGGACTCTATGGTCGGCTATAAAAATGACAGATATCTGCACTTTGGAAGGGCGGCGGCGAAGCTGGATGATGTGGTGAATTTCTTCCCGGCGAGGATCAGCGCATTTTTGATGATCGGGGCGGCATTTCTCAGCGGAAAAAGCTATAACGGCAGGCAGGCATGGCGTATCTGGCGCAGAGACAGCAGAAAGCACGCCAGTCCCAATTCCGCCCAGACGGAATCCGTATGTGCCGGCGCACTGGGAATACAGTTGGCAGGCGATGCCAGTTATTTTGGCAAAGTCGTGAAGAAACCCTATATTGGGGATCCAAAACGGCAGGTGGAATATGAGGATATCCGGAGAGTCAATCGTCTGATGAACCGGACGGCATGGATCTGTGAGCTGTTGTGCCTGGGAATCCTGACCTGGGTGGCAGCGGGCTGTGGATGGTTATAACACGGCGACCGGTAACCCGTGAAAGAAAGCTCTAAAAAGAAAACAGGTTCAAGAAAAGAAATGAGGAAACAACAGATGCAGCAGAACATACATGGTGGTGACATATACAGCAGACCGGTACGGCTGGATTTTTCAGTAAATGGCAATCCTTTGGGAATGCCGGCGGAGGCAAGGCTTTCACTTTTAGCGGCTATCGATCATGTGGGGGAATATCCCGATGCCGCAACCGGCGAACTGACAGAGACAGTAAGTCATATGCTGTCGGTGCAAAGCGGCAGGGAAATTCCAAAGGAGTATCTGCTGTTTGGCAACGGGGCATCAGAACTTTTTCTGGCGATCGTACATGCACTTAAGCCGAAAAATATTGTGATCCCGGTGCCGTCCTTTTACGGATATGAGTATGCGGCGAAGGCGGCAGACAGCCATATAAAATATGCATATCTGTCGGAGGAGACCGCATTTTGCCCGGGGAAGGAATTGTTACAGGCGCTGACGGCAGACATAGATCTGCTGTTTCTTGCAAATCCCAACAATCCCACAGGGCAGCTGCTGGGCAGGGAATATCTGCTGGAACTTTTGGAGCACTGCAGACAGCAGGGAATCATCGTAGTACTGGATGAATGTTTTATAGAGTTCTGTGAGACTGATAGAGAGCAGCCCAGGTCCCTGCTCGGGAAGATAGACCAGTATGAGAATCTGTTGCTGGTACGGGCGTTTACGAAAAGCTTTGCCATGCCGGGGGTGCGTCTGGGATATCTGGTGTGCAGTAATGAGGGGCTTCGGGAGAAAATCCGCAGACAGCTGCCGGAATGGAATCTGTCGGTGTTCGCCCAGAGAGCGGGCATCGTCTGCGCGGGGCAGGCGGAGCAATATCTGCAGGATACCGTGGAATATGTGAAAACCAAGCGGGCGTATCTTAGGGAAGGGCTGGAGGCACTGGGCATCCGGGTAGTGTCCGGAGAAGCGGATTTTCTGCTGCTTTACACCACACAGCCCATCTATGACAGATTGCTTGCAAAAGGCATCCTGATCCGCAACTGTGAGAATTTCCGGGGACTGGGAGAGGGCTATTACCGGATCGCGGTGAAGAAGCAGGAAGAGAATGAAGTGCTGTTACGAGAACTTGCTATGGGAGACTGATTTATGGATAAAACGAACATCGAATATGTATTGCCGGAAGAAATCGAGATGCGAAGCTTTGAGATCATTGCGGCGGAACTGGCAGAGAGGGGAATCACGTTGCCTGCGGAGCAGGATATGATCACCAGACGGGTGATCCATACCAGTGCGGATTTCGATTATGCGGAGACGATGACCTATTCGGAAAATGCAGTGGAGATCGCCAAAAACCTGATAAAAAACGGTGCGGACATTGTGACGGATACGAATATGGCACTGGCAGGGATCAACAAAAAGGTGCTGGCTTCTTTTGGCGGCGAAGCCCATTGCTACATGGCAGACGCAGAGGTGGCAGCAATGGCGAAGGAACGCAGGACCACCCGGGCAGCGATCAGCATGGAACTGGCAGCAAAACGGGAAAAGCCGGTGATCTTCGCTGTGGGAAATGCACCTACGGCACTGATACAGATTTACGAGATGATGCAGGAGAGCAACTGGCGTCCGGCATTCGTCATCGGGGTTCCCGTGGGCTTCGTGAATGTGGAAGCCGCCAAGGAACTGATCCTTCAGACGGAGGTGCCCTATATCATCAACCGCGGAAGAAAGGGCGGCAGCAATGTGGCAGCCGCCATCTGTAATGCATTGTTGTATGAGCTGAGGAAGGAAAGGTAGAGGCATGCGGTATGGATTTACCACAGGAAGCTGTGCGGCAGCAGCGGCGAAGGCGGCTGCTTATATGCTGTTGACCGGCAGGGAGAAAACTAAGATCACCATAGAGACACCCAAAGGCATCCCCTATACGGCACAGATCCTTAGGATCTGTCGTAAGGAGCGGGAGGTCAGCTGCGCCGTAGAAAAAGACGGTGGGGATGATCCCGATATTACCACCGGGGCATTGATCTGTGCGAAGGTCTCACTGCCGCAGGAAGAAGGCAGTGAAGCCCTGGCCCGGGTTGTGATCGATGGCGGCTTCGGCGTTGGTCGTGTGACGAAACCGGGACTGGATCAGCCCGTGGGAAATGCAGCTATTAATCACGTCCCAAGAGAGATGATCGAACGGGAAGTATTACAGGTGTGTCAGGTACTGGATTATTGTGGAAGCCTGTCAGTGGAGATCTCTGTGCCGGAGGGCGAACATCTGGCAGAGCGGACATTTAATCCGAGACTTGGCATCGTGGGCGGCATTTCGATCCTTGGTACCAGCGGTGTCGTGGAACCCATGAGTACCCAGGCCATTTTAGATACGATCCGCGTGGAACTTAGGCAGCAGAGAGCACTGGGAAGAGAAGACGTGGTGATCTCTCCGGGCAATTATGGACTGGATTTTTTGAAAAATACCTATCACTATGATCTGGATAAAAGTGTAAAATGCAGTAACTTTATCGGTCTGACGATCGATATGGCGGTGGAAGAAGGCTTCAAACGTCTGATTCTTGCAGGACATATCGGAAAACTCATTAAAGTGGCGGGCGGTATTATGAATACCCATTCCAGAGAGGGTGACTGCCGGATGGAGCTGTTGACCGCCTTTGCCGTAAAATGTGGTGTGGCGGCAGTGGATGCTGCAAAGCTCCTGTCCTGTGTCACCACAGAGGAAGCCGTGCGGATCCTGGATGAGTGCGGCAGGAGACAGGAAGTCATGGATTATGCCATGGAGCGTATTTTATTTTATCTTGAGAAGCGGGCGCAGGGAAAGCTTGCGATCGAATGTATCATGTATGCCAATGATTTCGGTGCATTGGCGAAAAGTAAGGAGGCGGAGGAATGGTTTACTTTGTTGGCGCAGGAAGCGGAGCAGCAGATCTGATCACGGTGCGGGGCATGCACATGCTGCAACAGGCGGATGTCATCATCTATGCGGGATCGCTGGTGAACCCGGAGCTGTTAGAATATGCCAGAGCAGACTGTGAGATCCATAACAGTGCGCACCTGACCTTAGAAGAAGTGCTTAAGCTCATGCAGGAGGCACAGGCGCAGGGGAAAATGCTGGTGCGTCTGCACACCGGAGAACCCAGCATCTATGGTGCGGTGCGGGAGCAGATGGATGCACTGGACGAGCTGGGAATCCCTTATGAGAGCTGTCCGGGAGTCAGTGCCTGCTTTGGTGCGGCGGCATCGTTAAATCTGGAATATACCCTGCCCGGTGTTTCCCAGACCCTGATCATCACCCGTATGGAAGGGCGGACCGGAGTGCCGCAGAAGGAGAGCATCGAAAGTCTGGCAGCCCATCATGCTTCCATGGCGATCTATTTAAGCACGGGAATGCTGCGGGAACTGAGCCACAGACTGATCTCAGGCGGTTATGCGAAGGACACCCCCGCAGCCCTTGTCTACAAGGCAACCTGGCCGGAGGAAGAGGCTTATATCTGTACGGTGGAGACACTGGCACAGGTAGCGGAAGAACATGGCATCAAAAAGACAGCACTGGTACTGGTGGGGGATGTTATCACCCATGGAAATTATCAGAAGTCGAGGCTGTATGCGGCGGATTTTACCACAGAATTCCGTCAGGCAAAATGCTGTGCCATACAGGCAGAGGAAACGCAGGAGGGGCGGCGTGAAGATTAGTGTGATCAGCTTTACGGAAACAGGACAACAGCTGGCGGAGCGGATCCGGGAGAGCATGGATGGGGAAACTGCGGTCACGCTCTATACCAAATGCTCCCGACTGGAAAAAAAGACGGTACCGGCTGTGGATGACAGCGATGCAGACACAATCTGCGTCAGGAACAGCCTGTCAGCGTGGGCGGGAGAGCAGATGGCGGCCCGCCATGCACTTATATTCATCGGTGCCTGTGGGATCGCGGTCCGTGCCATTGCCCCCTGGATCATGGATAAACTGCACGACAGTCCGGTACTGGTGGCAGACGAGATGGGGAAGTATGTGATTCCCTTGTTGTCCGGACATGTGGGTGGAGCCAACGAACTGGCGGTCCGTCTGGCGGGAGCATTGGGTGCCGTACCGGTGATCACCACAGCCACAGACTTACATGACAGTTTTGCGGTGGATATCTTTGCCAAAAGGAATGATCTGCGGATCTGCAATCGGGAGGGGATTGCCAAAGTGTCGGCAAAAGTACTGGCAGGCGAGGAAATTACCATGTCCGTACAGACAGGGCATCTGGCAGTGGATGAGACCATTCCGTCAGGGATCCGGCTGTGTGCGTATCCTCCTATGGAAAAAGTGGATGTCCTGATTGCGGACGACACGGAAGAAACATTTCGAAAAGAGTCAGCAGAACTACTGCTGCAGCCGAAAAAATATATTCTGGGCGTGGGCTGCAAGAAGGATACGGACAGCGCAAAGCTGGATCTATTTTTGAAAAAAATACTGGAAGAACAGGGCATTGTCATAGAGCAGATCGCAGCATTGGCTTCTATTGACGTGAAAAAAGAGGAACGATGCCTGCTGGAATTCAGTGAAAAATACAGGATACCATTTAGGACTTATACAGCACAGGAATTACAGGCAGTGCCGGGAGAATTTCACGGTTCCGAGTTCGTAAAGACACAGGTGGGCGTGGACAATGTATGCGAGCGCGCCGCCCTGAAAGCAGCCGGGACAGGCGGATGGATCCTCTTAGGCAAGCAGGCACAGGATGGCATGACCGTGGCAGTTGCAGAGAAAACATGGAAAGAGCGGATTCGGATGTGGCTTTAAAAGGATAGAAAGAGGCAAAACGGATGAGTAACAGAATCTATATCGTGGGAATAGGTCCCGGCAGGGAAGAAATGATGACAGGAGAAGCCATCGCTGCGCTGGAGCAGGCAGATGTGATCGTGGGTTATACCGTATATGTCAAATTATTGGGAGAACGTTTTGCAGGGAAAAAACTGCTGACCACCCCTATGCGGCAGGAGACAGAACGCTGCGAACTGTGTTTTAGGGAGGCGGAAGCCGGGAAGCGGGTGGCATTGATCTGCAGCGGCGACGCCGGTATCTACGGCCTGGCATCGCTGATGTATGAGCTTGGAGAAGAACATCTCCAGACGGAACTGATCGTGATCCCCGGTATTACAGCGGCAAGCAGTGGGGCGGCGGTACTGGGAGCACCCTTAAACCATGATTTCTGTGTGATCAGCTTAAGCGACCTGCTGACTCCCTGGGAGAAGATCGAAAAGAGACTGCGGGCGGCAGCAATGGGAGATTTTGCCATGGCAATTTACAACCCTTCCAGCCACAGGCGAAAGGATTATCTGCAAAGAGCCTGTGATATTTTACTGGAAACCATAGAAGGGGAGCGCCCCTGCGGCTATGTGGAAAACATCGGCAGAGAAGGCACCCGGGCGGTGACCTGTACGCTGCGGGAATTAAGGGACCGGGAAGTCAATATGTTCACCACGGTATTTATCGGCAATTCCGAGACGGAGATCCTGGGGGACAAGTTGATCACAAAGCGCGGATATCATGTAGAGAATAACATACATTAAGTTCTCTTTGGGAGGAGAGCAGGATGAAAAAAATAGTAATTTTTGCGGGAACCACAGAAGGACGGCGGCTGTCGGAAATCCTGGCAGATGCCGGAATCGCGCATACCGTATGCGTGGCAACGGAATATGGTGAGATCGTGATGCGGGAACAGACGGATGCGGTGGCGGCAGGGACAAAGGGGCAGCCACTCGTATCTTTTCACCGCGGCAGAATGGACCGACAGCAGATGGAAGAATTTCTGCGTAACGAGGGTTATGAGATCGTAGTGGATGCCACCCACCCTTATGCCCAGGTCGTTACAGAGAACATACGGGACGCTGTGAAAACACAGTCTTCCATTTACCTGCGTCTGGAACGGGAAATTTCGGAGACTCCGGAAGCAGAGAATCCTGCCGTAAGTATCCGGTATTTTGAAAGCAATGCTGACTGTGCCAAAGCGCTGGAGAATACAGAGGGCAATATTCTGCTGACCACAGGGAGCAAGGAACTGCCGACGTATTGTGCCTCCGGAAGACTCCATGACCGCCTGTATGTGCGCATCCTTCCGGGCAGAGAGAGCCTGGAACTGTGCATGGAGCAGGGAATCAAAGGCAGACAGATCCTGGCATTGCAGGGACCTTTTTCCACAGAGATGAACGCCGCTATCCTGAAGCAATACGATATCCATCACATGGTCACGAAAAACAGCGGACGCACCGGAGGGTATCAGGAGAAACTGGAAGCTGCGAAAATTCTGGGGATCCCGGTGTATGTGATACAGCCTGCCAAGAAGGCTGTAGATACGTATTCTTTTGCGGAAATCTGTGGAAAACTGGAACAGCTCTGTGACTGCAAGCTCTCCGGGCAGGGCAGCATGGAGATCTGCCTCGCCGGAATCGGCATGGGCAGCAAAGACGGTCAGACACAAGAAGTGCAGCATGCGATCGAGACTGCAGATATCCTGCTGGGTGCGGAGCGCATGATCGAAAGATATTCTGCTAAAATCGAAAAAAGACCCTACTACATGACGGAGCAGATTCTGCCGTATCTGGAGCAATTACAGAAAAACGGTCTTACAGCACAGAAAGATCCCCTTCGGGTAACGGTCCTTTTTTCCGGGGATACCGGATTTTACAGCGGATGCAGGAAGCTATATGTGGCATTGCAGGAAGCCGTTGCCGCAGGAGCGTTGAACGCAGGAGTACGGATCCTGCCGGGAATTTCTTCCGTGGCCACACTGGCGGCCCGAGTGGGAGAAAGTTATGAAGATGCCGCCATTTTGAGCATGCACGGCAAGAAGCTGAACCGGCTTTCGGCAACGGTGGAGAGCCATGAAAAGGTATTTTTACTGACCTCAGGAAGTGCGGACATCCGCAAGATCGGACATTTGCTTGCAGAAGCGGGACTGACAGACTGTGAAGTGATCGTAGGATATCAGCTGTCCTATCCGGAGGAAAGCATCCGGATCCTGACCCCGGGGCAGTGTGAGGAGATTACGGAGGAAGGGTTATATACCTGCCTGATCCGCAATCCTCACTGGCAACCGGAACGCCTGACACATGGAAGAGCCGATACCTGTTTTCTGCGGGATGCTTCGGGAACCGAGGAAAAACTCCGCAGAACGCCAATGACAAAAGAAGAAGTCCGCGAGGTCAGCATCTGCAAGCTACACCTGACACAAAACGCCGTGGTCTATGACATCGGCAGCGGCACCGGATCCGTTGCCATAGAGATCGCCGGGGTGCCCGGAGGAGTGCAGGTCTATGCCATTGAGAGAAAGCCGGAGGCGGTGGAACTGCTTCGAAAGAACAGAGAGCATTTTCACATGGATAATATACAGATCATTGAAACCCCGGCACCGGAAGGACTGGAAGAATTACCAGTGCCGACCCATGCCTTTATCGGCGGCAGCGGCGGCAGATTGCTGGATATTTTACAGACCCTGTACAGGAAGAATCCCCATATGCGTATTGTGATCAATGCCATCAGCATGGAGACCATTGCAGAACTTAAGGAAGTGTTGGATACTTTTCCGATGGAGGAAGAGGAGATCCTGCAGATGCAGGTAAGCCGGGTGAAAAAGCTTTTAAGCTATCATCTGCCCCAGGCGGAAAATCCGGTGTGGATCTGTTCATTTACGTTCCGGGAGACAGGAACGGATCCTATGGATAACGCGAAGAAAACAAAACAAAACGCAGGGGAGACCGGAAACGGTAGGAATGGAGAAGTACAGAGATGACCGGAGCACAGAAAAAGAAGATACGCCGCATCATGATCGCTGCACCGAAGAGCGGCAGCGGCAAGACTACGATCACCTGTGGATTATTGCAGATTTTTAAAGAAAACGGTGAGGATATTTCTTCCTGTAAATGCGGCCCGGATTATATTGATCCTATGTTCCACAGACAGGTGCTGGGGGTGCCCTCTCGGAATCTGGATACCTTTTTTACCGGAGAAGAGGGCACCCGTAAGCTGTTTTTGAAGGATCGCAGAGAAGACGAGCTTGTGGTCATGGAAGGTGTTATGGGATTGTATGACGGGCTGGGCGGCATCCGTGAGGAAGGCTCATCCTATCATCTGGCAAAGGTGACGCAGACCCCCATCCTGCTGGTGGTGGATGCAAAAGGCATGGGGAGATCGGTGATCCCTCTGATTGCCGGATTCCTGGCTTACGATAAGGCACATCTGATCCGTGGCGTGATCTTCAACCGGATGTCCGCAGCCTATTATGAGATACTGAAGCCCTTGGCAGAAGATGAACTGGGCATTGCGGTACTGGGGTATTTTCCGGAAAATAAGGACCTGCAGATCGCCAGCAGACACTTAGGCTTGTGCATGCCGGGAGAACTGGAAGACTTGCAGGGACAGATCCGTATGACAGGAGAGAGATTACGGGAGACCGCAGACATTTCAAAACTGTTGCAGATCGCAGAGGAAGCGGAGCCGTTGGAGGAAGAGACGGTAGTGGAAGATTCCGTAGAAACCAGCGAAGCAATACACCCACGGATCGCCGTAGCCCGGGATGAAGCCTTTTGCTTTTATTACGAAGAGAACCTGCGTCTGCTGGAACAGGCGGGCGCGGAACCGGTGTATTTTTCCCCGCTGCATGACAGAAACTTACCGGAAAACATTCACGGATTGTTACTGGGCGGTGGATATCCGGAACTGTATGCCGGACAGTTAAGCGAGAATGATGCCATGCGCACAGCGATCCGGAAGGCAGTCACAGACGGCCTGCCCACGGTGGCAGAGTGCGGCGGTTTTCTATACCTGCATACGACCCTGACGGATCGGGAAGGACATTCCTATCCCATGGCGGGAGTCCTGCCCGGTAAATGCTTCGACACCGGACACCTGGTGCGCTTCGGATACATTGAACTGGAAGAGAACAGCGGACATTTTATGCCTCGTGGCAGCCGCATCCGTGCCCACGAATTCCACTATTATGACAGTGAAGACAACGGCGCAGACTGCATCGCTACCAAACCCTCCACCGGACGAAATTATCCCTGTATCCACGTGGGAGAGAATCACTGGTACGGTTTTCCCCACCTCTATTATCCATCCTGCCCGGAGTTCGCGGAGCGCTTCGTGGAGAATGCAAAAAAATTCTCAAAAAGCGGAAAAGATATGTTATAATCGTAGTATCTTTTTTGCGCGGAGGATAGATCAATGGAAAAATCAAAGGTATATTTTACAGATTTCAGGACCCGTCTGGGAGAGGGACTTCCCAGTAAGTTAAAGCGTCTGATGAAGGCGGCGGGGATTCAGAATATTGATATGGATCACAAATTTGTTGCTATCAAGCTGCACTTTGGAGAGCTGGGCAACCTGGGTTTCTTACGTCCGAATTATGCGAAAGCAGTAGCGGATGTGGTAAAGGAGCTGGGAGGTGTGCCTTTTTTGACTGACTGCAACACCCTGTACCCCGGCAGCCGTAAGAATGCCATCGAGCATATGTACTGTGCCTGGGAGAATGGTTTCACACCCCTGACGGTAGGGTGTCCTGTGATCATCGGCGATGGACTGAAGGGAACGGATGACATCGAGGTGCCGGTAGAAGGCGGCGAATATGTGAAGAATGCGAAGATCGGTCGTGCCATCATGGATGCAGATGTGTTCATTTCCCTGAATCATTTCAAAGGACATGAGACGGCGGGCTTTGGCGGTGCTATTAAAAATATCGGTATGGGCTGCGGCTCCAGAGCGGGCAAAATGGAGCAGCATGCGCAGGGCAAGCCGGAGATCAACGAGAGTCTGTGCCGGGGCTGCAAGCGCTGCATGAAGGAATGTGCCAATGATGGACTGGTATATGATGAGACCACACATAAGATGCACATTGATCATGAAAAATGTCTGGGCTGTGGACGATGCATCGGTGCCTGCAATTTTGATGCGATCCACAGTGGCTATGATGCGGCAACGAAGGATTTCAACTGCCGCATGGCAGAATATGCGAAGGCTGTCGTGGACGGCAGGCCGAATTTCCACATCTCTCTGGTAGTGGATATCTCTCCGAACTGTGACTGCCACTGCGAAAACGATGCTCCTATTCTGCCTGATATCGGTATGTTTGCATCCTTTGATCCACTGGCGCTGGATCAGGCCTGCGTGGATGCCTGCCTGAAGCAGACACCGCTGCCGAACAGCCAGCTGACGGATGCCATGGCAAAAGAGGGCTTTTGTGATCACCATGATCATTTTGAAAATACCACTCCCAATGCGGAGTACAAGACCTGCCTGGAGCATGCGGAGAAGATCGGCATCGGCAGCAGAGACTATGAACTGATCACGATTTCGTGAATTTGAAAGACGAAGAAATCGTTTATGAAGTGATTTTGGAAAGGATGAACTTATGCGGCCCATGGTAAGCATCATTGTTCCGATATACAATGCGGAACAATATTTACGACGTTGTGTCGATAGCATTTTGAACCAGGAATATACGGATTATGAACTGCTGCTGGTCAATGATGGCAGTACGGATGCTTCCGGCGACATATGTGAAGAGTACGGAGACCGAGATCCCAGAGTCATTGTGATCCAAAAGGAGAACACCGGAGTCTCCGACAGCAGGAACCGGGCGCTTGACCGTGCCCGGGGAAAATATCTCCAGTTCCTCGACAGTGACGACTGGATCACACCGGATGCCACCAGACTGTTCGTGCGGGCAGCGGAGGAGTACGGCTGTGACATGGTCATTTCTGACTTTTACCGCGTGGTGGGAGAGCGTCTGTCCCCCAAGGGAGACATCGAAGAGGAGGGCGTGCTCACCAGAGAAGAGTTCGCAGCACATATGATGGAGAATCCGGCGGATTTTTATTACGGTGTGTTGTGGAACAAGCTGTACCGCAGGGATATTGTGGAAGAGCATAAGCTACGCATGGATACGGATATCAGCTGGTGTGAGGATTTTATGTTCAATCTGGAATATATCCGCTATGCGAAAGTATTCTATGCCCTGCATGCGCCCATTTATTATTATGTGAAGAGGAAAGGCTCTCTTGCCAGTCAGGGCATTAATATCTCGAAGACTGTGAAAATGAAGCTGAATGTATTTGAGTACTACAATAACTTCTACAAACATGTTCTGGAAGAGGAAGATTATGAGAAGAACCGTCTGCAGGTATACCGTTTCTTTATCGATGCTGCGGGGGACGGCACCGTTCCGCCTTCGATCCTGCCCGGCTCCAAGAAGCTGGGAGACGAGAGAGTCTTTGTCAATACAGAGATCTTGCAGGCGGAAGGACCTGCAGGAGAGGATTACCGTAAGAGAAAGTTATTAGAACATTATCTGGAGCCGGTGGCGTTAAAAGGAGATCTGAAGGTCATGGATGTGCGTCTTCTTTTGTGTCTGTGTGAAAAGCACGAATGGGACAGCAGACGGGAACTGGCTGATTTCGCCGGAATCACCCGGACGAATCTGACCAGCGGATTGCAGCGACTGACCATGAAGGGATTCCTGAAAGTAGAAGAGGTGAAGGAACCCAAACCATCCAAAAAAGATAAGACGACCGGAAAAAATAAAATGAAAGCAGCGGAGATGGCAGAAACGAAGCGGAAGGAACGGGGAGGCAGGATCGCCGTGACGATTCTTCCGGCAGCAGATGCCGTTATGAAAGAACTGGAGATGGCACAGAGGGATTATGATGCTGCCAGATTCGCCGGCTTCACAGAGGAAGAACTCATTAAATATGCTGAGCTGTCTGAGAAGATCAAAGAGAATACAAAGAATATTTTATATTTTCTTAATTGACAGGGTAGTTTCTGAAAAGTTATGATAAGTAGGTATATAGAAATGTGAGGGAAAGGAAGGTATTTGGATGAAGAAAAACGAAGAGTATATGTTGGAACATGCCGGCCTGTGCAGAGCGGCGGATAGATTGGAACCCCAGATGTTCGATGAGTATGGCGTGCAGAGAGGGTTGCGTGATAAGAACGGTAACGGCGTAGTCGCAGGCCTTACCAATATCTCCCGGATCGAATCCTTCAAAATGGAGGATGGCAAAAAGATACCCTGTGAAGGTAAGCTGTGGTATCGCGGTTATGACTGTATCGAACTGGTCAACGGATTCCGCGGGGATCATTTCGGATTCGAAGAAGTGGCTTATTTACTTTTGTTCGGTAAGCTGCCGAATCGTGACGAACTGAAGCATTTTAACGATATTCTGGCATCCAGCAGAACTTTGCCTACCAACTTCACCAGAGATGTCATCATGAAAGCTCCCAGCAGTGACATCATGAATTCCCTGACCAGGAGTGTTCTGACACTGGCTTCCTATGATAAAAATTGCAGCGATACTTCCATTGAAAATGTATTAAGACAATGTCTGGGACTGATCGCTGTGTTCCCTATGCTGGCAGTCTACGGCTACCATGCATATAATCACTATTCCAATGATGAGAGTATGTACATACATCGTCCGCAGAAGAAGCTTTCCACAGCAGAGAATCTGCTGATGATGCTTCGTCCCGACAAACAATATACCGAGCTGGAGGCCAAAGTACTGGATACCGCACTGGTGCTGCATATGGAGCACGGCGGCGGTAACAATTCCACCTTCACTACCAGAGTCGTAACCTCTTCCGGATCCGACACTTATTCCGTAGTGGCAGCAGCGCTTTCTTCTCTGAAGGGACCCAAGCACGGTGGTGCCAATATCAAGGTCGTAGAGATGATGCGGGATATCGAAGCCCATGTGTCCGACTGGACTGATGAGGATGCGGTAAGAGTTTATCTGAACAAGATTTTGAATAAGGAAGCCTTTGACGGCAAGGGACTGATCTATGGTATGGGTCATGCTGTCTACTCTCTGTCCGACCCCAGAGCCCAGGTATTTAAGAGCTTCGTGGAGAAGCTGGCAGTAGCCAAGGGCAGAGACAAGGATTTCGCATTGTACTCCATGATCGAGCGGATGGCACCGGAGGTCATCTCCCAGAAGTCCAGGATCTATAAGGGCGTCAGCGCCAATGTGGATTTCTACAGCGGATTCGTATACAGCATGCTGGAGATCCCACTGGAATTATATACACCGATTTTTGCCATCGCAAGAATCGTGGGATGGAGCGCGCATCGTATTGAAGAATTGATCAATATGGACAAGATCATCCGTCCCGCTTATAAGAGCGTGATGCAGGAACTGGAATATGTTCCGTTGGATCAGAGATAAAAACAAAAAGGGACTGCGTATTTTTGCGCAGTCCTTTGATGATTGTTTAATGATCAGGAATAGATCTTACAGATAATGGATACGATCTCTTCAGCGGATTCCATGGAATTTTCCATGATCCAGGTGACGTAGATATTGTAGAGGGAACCGGAGAACGCACGAAGCGTGTAATAGAAATCCCGGCCTTTATCTTCCGTATAATAGGTATTGAGGATATAACTGTCCAGGGCCTGCAGCAGCAGATGCCCCAGTCCTGTGTTCACCAGGCAGGCAATGAATTCTCTGTAATGATCAAAGTATTCATAGCAGTGCAGCATATTGCGGTAGTCGTTATAATTGCCTTTATCCGGCCAGTCAGCGACATCCTGACGGTAGGCATCTACCAGATCCTTCAGATAACTGATGAAGATTTCGTCCATGGAGTTGTAATTGCGGTAATAAGTCATACGGGAGACTCCGGCCCGCTCGGTCAGCTCTGAGATGGTAATATTGGACAGAGATTTTGTCTGAAGCAGCTGTATCAAAGCCTGCACCATGCAATCTCTGGAAAATTGTTTGGAATGATTCGTGGACATGGCAGATCACCTTCTTAATGTTTTCTACTGACAGTAAATGATTCGCATATTGTGTGATCATCATTACATAAAACCTAACACAATCCGGAAAAATACGCAAGGAAAGTTCCTCGCGGAAAGGAGCGGTATATGGCGGGAACAGTCATAGAATATTTAAAAAAATACGGAGATATTCCATTTTGCGAAAAACCTCTGAATGATGTGGACAGTCTGGCCTTATGCCAGCTTTCTTATCTGAAGTTCGACGGAATGGTCAGTGATGTACGTCACAACGGTCCTTCTGTGACGCTGCAGGAGATCGCCAAACGGCCGGATGTGGAGCAACTGTTCGGAGATGTGCGTTTTGAAAAGGAGAACCGGGCACTGTTTGAAGGGCTGCTTAGCGGCAGACGCTTCCGGAATATGAAGCTGAATTGTTATATTAACCTGGTGGAAAAGGAGTGGGAGACTCAGTTCTCTGCGATTACCTTTATCCTGGATGACGGAACGCTGTTTTTGGCATTCCGCGGCACGGATGAGACTATTGTGGGGTGGAAGGAAGACTTTAATATGGCATTCCTGAATCCGGTACCGGGGCAGGAATACAGTGTCAAATATGTAAATATGGTCACTGGATGGCTGCATCAGCCCTTTTACATCGGAGGACATTCCAAGGGCGGCAACCTGGCGGTGTACAGTGCCATGAAATGTGCGCCCTTTGTACGGAAGCTGATCCAAAAGATATACAGTCTGGACGGACCGGGATTCCGGCCGGAGGTGCTGAAGGAATGTCATTACAATGCGATAGAAGACAAGGTGGTAAAGCTGCTTCCGCATTCTTCTATGATCGGGATGATCTTCGAGCGGGATATTCATTATCGCGTAGTGGAGAGTAAAAACCACGGTCTGCTGCAGCATGATCCTTTCTCCTGGCTGGTGAAGGATGATCATTTCGTGGATGTAGGCGATATCTATGAGAGCCAGAAGATCATGAACGAGGCTCTGAATGAATGGATCCTGTCCCTGAACGAGGAGCAGGTCCGTACCTTTGTAGACACACTTTATCAGGTGATCTCCGCATCACAGGCGGACGATCTGATCACCTTTACCGCAGATTGGAAAAAGAGTATGAATGCGGTAGTTACCGCATTGAAGGAAGTGGACGATCAGACCGCAGAGATGCTGCGGGGGATCATCCGTTCCCTGTTCGAGATTGCAAAGGTTAAAGTCAGGGAGGAATTGGTTCCGGTGAAAAGACCGCGACACCGGTTTAAAAATAAGAAGAAAGAAGAGAAAGGAGAGGTTCCCCGACACACTCCGGCAGCCTCTCCGGATGCCACTGTAACCCAAGGATCGGCAGCTCGTCATGCTCCAAAGCTTCGGGGCAGCCATCGTCAGGGCAGACCTGGATGATCTTAAGGTGCTGACCTAAGCGGTCGATCCGTTGGTGGTGGGCACTGTTGACGCGCATTTTGACAGGAAAATACTTGAAAAGACGGGAATCATCTACCATAATAGTATCATGAAACACATCGCCGGAAGGGGAACTGTGCAGGCAGTCTTCGGGCATATCCTGTATGATCGTACCGCCGAAGGCAACATTGATGACCTGCATGCCCTTGCAGATCCCGATGACAGGGATCCCGGCGGCAATCGCTATGTCGAGAGCCTGGAATTGCAGGATGTCCAGTTCGGTGTCAACAGTGCGGGAACCTTTGTTTTTTTCACCGAAAAAAGCAGGAGTGATATCTCCGCCGCCCGGCAGGATCAGAGCGTCGCAGGAGATGACTTCCCCGGGAACCAGAGTAGTCACGATCTGCGCGGGAAGTGCACGGAAAAAGGCTTCATAATTTCCTGTTTTGGACTTGCGTCCCAAAATGACTAATTTTGTCATATAATTTTCTGATACCTCATTTTTTTATAGTTAATATATGCCATAACTTTTGATTTTTGCATAGGACAAATTAGCAAAAATGTATCTTACGCTTTTTTATAAATAGGAGTAAAATAGCAACGACCATGAGGGAGCGAAAACTCCTTCAGGGATGTTTACGGAAAGGAAGTGGTATTATGGAGGAATTGGCATCAGAACTGCTCAAAGAACTGAACTGTGATACGGCGTTTTCGATCAAGCTTCCGGCAGGTCTTCCACTGATCGGCGGAGTACAGCTGGATATTGCGGAATCGGTAGTGATCACATGGGTAGTCATGGCAGTCATTCTGATCTTGTCGATTATCCTTACAAGCAACCTCAAAGTACACAATGTCAGCAGACGACAGCTGGTGGCAGAGACGATCGTGACGAAGCTGGAAGGCATTGTTACGGGAATGATCGGAGAGGAAGGGAAACGGTATGTACCGTATCTGGTAAGTGTACTGTTATACCTGGGCATATCCAATATCATCGGATTGTTCGGTATGAAGCCCCCTACCAAGGATCTGAACGTAACGGCGGCACTGGCACTGATGAGTATCATCCTGGTGGAAGCAGCAGGCATCCGCAAAAAAGGCGTGGGCGGATGGATCAAGAGCTTCACCGAGCCTATCGCGATCGTAACACCCATCAATATCCTGGAGGTGTTCATCAAGCCCCTGTCTTTGTGTATGCGATTGTTTGGTAACGTTTTGGGAGCATTCGTTATCATGGAGCTGTTGAAGCTTCTGGTTCCGGTAGCATTGCCGGTACCCTTCAGCTTTTACTTTGATATTTTTGATGGACTGATCCAGGCGTATGTATTCGTATTCCTGACATCTATGTACATTAAGGAAGCCATTGAATAAGTAACTATTCACTAACAACACTTTTTTAAAACTAGGAGGATTCATTATGATAGCTATTGGAGCAGGTATTGCAGCACTGGCATGTATCGGAGCAGGTATCGGTATCGGTATCGCAACAAGTAAGGCAGCAGAGGCTGTGGCAAGACAGCCGGAAGCAGAGAGCAAGATCACCAAGATCTTACTGTTAGGTGGTGCGCTGGCAGAGGCAACCGCTATTTACGGATTCGTTATCGGTATCCTGATCATCTTGTTCATGGCATAAGGAACGGTATAACGACGTAAGAAAGGATGAAAGCACATGCTGAGATTAGATATTAATATTGTATGGACCATCCTGAATCTGTTGATCATATTTGCCATTGTGAAGATCTTCCTGATCAAGCCCATCCACAAGATCCTGGATGCAAGACAGGCAGAGATCGATAAGCAATATGCAGATGCAAAAGCTGCACAGGACAGTGCCGAGGAACTCAAGACTAAGTACGAGTCATCCTTAAGCGGTGTCCAGGCAGAAAAGGAAGGCATCCTGAACGAGGCAAGAGGCAAGGCCAGCAACGAGTATGACCGTATCGTGGCAGATGCCCAGACCGAAGCAAAAAAGATCCTGGACAATGCCGATAAAAATGCCGCACTGGAAGAGCAGAAGCGTATCCAGCAGGCACAGGAGCAGATCGCCGGTCTGGTAGTGGAAGCTACTGCAAAGCTGGTGGCAGCCAAACAGAATGCAGATTCAGACAGAGAACTTTACAACCAATTTATAGCAAAGACAGGTGAAGAGATTGATTAGTACAGCTTTAGAATACGCAAGAAGATTGCGTGAACTGAATATCCCCGGAGACATTGTAGGTCAGACAGGCGATATCTTTAAAGCCGTACCGCAGGTGAAGCTGGATTTCGAATCTCCTGCCGTGGCACTGTCTGCCAAGCACAATGTAATAGAAAAAGTATTCCCCTTACAGATCAGAGATTTCCTGAAGGTCCTGTGTGATAACGGAGATATCTATCTGTGGGATGATATCTGTACTGCCTACAGAGAACTCTCTCCCGAGAAAAAGGGTGAGTTCGTTGTGACCCTGTCCTATGTGACAGCACCGACAGAAGAGCAGTTACAGAATATCCGTGATTTTGTACAGAAGAAATATCACAGAGACGATATGGTCTTCGAGACGAAGGAAGACCCGGCTCTGGGCGGCGGTTTCATCATCCGTGCCGGTAACGAAGTCTATGACTGGAGTACCAATGGCCGTATGAAGCAGTTCGCGGACAAGCTTTCCCAGGTAGGTAAGACTGCCAGCGAGCAGGGGATCATCTCTATCCTGAAGGGTGAGATCGAAGATTTCCACCTGCAGGCACAGGAGCATGAGATCGGTTCCGTCAGCTGGGTAGGTGACGGTATCGCCAATGTCAATGGTATCGACCATGCCGAGTACGGTGAGATCGTTATCTTCGATTCCGGTGTCAAGGGAATGGTACAGGATGTCCGCAGAGATGAGATCGGATGTATCCTGTTCGGTCATGATACCGAGATCCGTGAGGGTACCAGAGTCGTTCGTACCGGTAAGAGAGCCGGTATCCCCGTAGGTGACGGATTCAAGGGCAGGATCGTGGATGCTCTGGGAGCACCCATCGACGGCGCAGGTCCCATTAAGGAAGAGGGGTATCGTCCCATCGAGCAGCCTGCTCCTTCCATCGTGGACAGACAGTCCGTAGGTGTACCTATGGAGACCGGTATTCTGGCAATCGATTCCATGTTCCCCATCGGTCGTGGACAGCGTGAGCTGATCATCGGTGACCGTCAGACCGGTAAGACCTCCATCGCCATCGACGCCATCCTGAACCAGAAGGGTAAGGATGTGGTATGTATCTATGTAGCCATCGGTCAGAAGGCATCCACCATTGCAAAGCTGGTAGGAACCCTGAAGAAGAACGATGCCATGGATTACACTATTATCGTATCCGCAACCGCCAGCGATCCTGCACCCCTTCAGTACATCGCACCTTATTCCGGTACGGCACTGGCTGAGTATTTCATGTATCAGGGCAAGGATGTCCTCATCGTATATGATGATCTGTCCAAGCATGCGGTAGCTTACCGTGCACTGTCCCTGTTACTGGAGCGTTCTCCCGGACGTGAGGCATATCCCGGAGACGTATTCTATTTACATTCCAGACTGCTGGAGCGTTCCGCAAGACTGAGCGCAGACAAGGGCGGCGGTTCCATTACCGCACTGCCGATCATCGAGACTCAGGCAGGCGATGTATCCGCATACATTCCGACCAACGTTATTTCCATCACGGACGGTCAGATTTTCCTGGAGAGTGATCTGTTCTTCTCCGGTATGAGACCCGCAGTCAATGTCGGTCTGTCTGTATCCCGTGTCGGCGGTGCCGCACAGACCAAGGCAATGAAGAAGGCAGCCGGAAGTATCCGTATCGACCTGGCACAGTTCCGTGAGATGGAAGTGTTCACACAGTTTGCATCCGATCTGGACAATGCCACCAAGGAGCAGTTACAGCACGGTCATGTATTGATGGAGCTGTTAAAGCAGCCTCTGTGCAGACCTTTAAGCATGGCAGAACAGGTTATGACCCTGTGTGCAGCCAACGGCAGAGTAATGCTGGACGTGCCTGTAGATCATGTGAAGGATTTCCAGATGCAGTTCTTAAGTTACATGAAGGAGCAGCACAGTGACATCGTTCGTCAGTTAGAGACCACCAAGGCACTGGATGACGAGCTGAATAAGCAGATCTGCGATGCAGCTGAGGAATTTAAAAAGGAATTTTTGCAAAAATAATATTTGCAAACAGTGATAGTAATATAGGAGGTTAACATGGCAAATACGCGAGAAATACAAAGTCGTATGAAAAGCATTCAGGATACTATGAAGATCACCAATGCCATGTATATGATCTCTTCCACAAAGCTTCGGAAAGCCAAGAAGAATCTGGAAGAGACGGAGCCTTACTTCTATACTCTGCAGACTATGGTCAGCAGAATCGTCCGTCACTTACCGGAGATCGACAATAAGTACTTCGATGAGCGTAAGGACAAACCGGCCGGGGAGAAGACTACGGGACTGGTAGTAGTCACCGCAGATAAGGGACTGGCCGGAGCCTATAACCATAATGTACTGAAGATGGCGGAAGAGCAGATGCAGAAAGCCGGACAGACAGGAAAATATAAGCTGTTTGTCGTGGGTGAGCTGGGACGTCAGTATTTCGGACACAGAGGCATCGAGGTGGCAGAGCAGTTTCATTATACTGCACAGAACCCGACCCTGCATCGTGCCCGGATCATTACGGAGACGATCCTGGAGCAGTTTCAGGCAGAGCAGTTGGATGAGGTATATATTATTTATACCAATATGGTAAACAGCGTGACAACCGAACCGCAGATGATGCGTCTGTTACCTATCATAAAAGAACGGTTTATTACCAAAGACGGACAGGATCTGAGTATGTATCAGGAGCCGCTTGTCATGACACCGTCCCCGAAGGCGGTACTTGATAACATTGTTCCCGATTTTGTCATGGGATATGTATACGGCGCATTGGTAGAATCGTTCTGCAGTGAACAGAACGCCAGAATGATGGCCATGGAGGCTGCAAATAAAAATGCATCCGCCATGATCCATGATTTGTCCATTCAGTACAACCGGGTACGGCAGGCTATGATCACACAGGAGATCACTGAGGTCATTGCCGGTGCCAAGGCTCAGAAAAAGAAGAAAAAGGCAAGAAAGGAGGTCCTGAGCAATTGAGTAACGTAAGTGAAAAAAATCATGGTAAGATCGTTCAGGTCATGGGACCTGTTGTAGACGTAGAGTTCGAGAACAATGACCTTCCTTTTATCAAGGATGCTCTGGAAGTATACAGCGAAGGTAAACGTCTGGTCATGGAAGTGGCACAGCATATCGGCAACAATACCGTCCGCTGTATTATGTTAGGTGCCAGTGAAGGACTCTGCAAGGATATGGATGTTATTGCTACCGGTAAAGGAATTCAGGTTCCGGTAGGTAAAAAGACACTGGGAAGATTGTTCAACGTATTGGGAGAGACCATCGATGGTGGAGAATCCCTGGAGGGAGAGGAGCATTGGGTCATCCACAGAGATCCGCCTTCCTTCGAAGAGCAGAGCCCGGTCGTAGAGATGCTGGAGACCGGTATTAAAGTTATCGATCTGCTGGCACCCTATGCAAAGGGTGGTAAGATCGGTCTGTTCGGTGGTGCCGGTGTCGGCAAGACTGTGCTGATCCAGGAGCTGATCCGAAATATTGCTACGGAGCACGGTGGCTATTCTATTTTCACCGGTGTCGGCGAGCGTTCCCGTGAGGGTAATGATCTGTGGAGTGAGATGAAGGAGTCCGGAGTATTAGAGAAGACCGCGCTAGTCTTCGGTCAGATGAATGAGCCCCCCGGAGCACGTATGCGTGTCGCCGAGACAGGACTGACCATGGCAGAGTATTTCCGTGATGAAGAGCATCAGAATGTGCTGCTGTTCATTGATAACATCTTCCGTTTTGTGCAGGCAGGTAGTGAGGTATCCGCACTGTTAGGCCGTATGCCTTCCGCAGTAGGATATCAGCCCACACTGGCTACCGAGGTCGGTGAGTTACAGGAACGTATCGCTTCCACGAACAAGGGTAGTGTCACTTCCGTTCAGGCTGTTTACGTGCCTGCGGATGACCTGACTGACCCCGCACCCGCGACTACGTTCGCACATCTGGATGCCACCACCGTTCTGTCCCGTAAGATCGTGGAACAGGGTATTTACCCCGCAGTGGATCCCCTGGAATCCACTTCCCGTATCCTGGAAGAGGATGTGGTAGGTAAGGAGCATTATGAGACTGCACGCCAGGTGCAGGCAATGCTGCAGAAGTACAAGGAACTGCAGGATATCATCGCCATCCTGGGTATGGAGGAACTGTCCGATGAGGATAAGGTAACCGTATATCGTGCCCGTAAGATCCAGCGTTTCCTGTCCCAGCCCTTCCATGTGGCAGAGAACTTCACCGGTGTACCCGGCAAGTATGTGCCTGTGAAGGAGACTATCCGCGGATTCCGTGCGATCATCGACGGTGAGATGGATGAGTATCCGGAAGCTGCATTCTTCAATGTAGGTACCATTGATGAGGCAGTGGAAAAGGCTAAGAAGCTCATGGCACAGTAAGGAAAGGCGGTGTGCATATGAACACCTTTAGTTTGAAGGTCATTGCCAGTGATAAAGTATTTTTCGATGGAAAATGCGGCATTATTATCGTACCGGCTCTGGACGGTGAGCAGGCCATTATGTCTCACCACGAGGATATGGTCATTGCCACGAGAGAGGGCGAGGTACGCTTCAAGGAAAAAGAGGAGGATGACTGGACCAAAGCCGTAGTCGGTGTGGGCTGTGTCTACATTTCTCATAACCGTGTGATCATGCTGGTGGATACGGCAGAACGCCCGGAGGATATCGACAGAGTCCGTGCGGAGGCTGCCCTGGAGCGTGCGAAGGAACAGCTGCGTCAGAAGCAGAGTATCCAGGAGTATCATGTATCCCAGGCATCCATGGCGAGAGCAATGCTGCGCCTGAAAGAAGCCGGAAAATACGAAGTCAAGTAGTAATACGTAAAACATATGTAAAAAGTAACAAAAATAAGCCTGTAATGTTAGCAAATGTGTGCAATTCGGAAATTGTTATTTTTCTGTCATTGCGATAAAATCTCTTCAGAATCGTAAGGAGAGTTAAGCGATGGATTATTTACAGAAAAAATCAATACGAAGTGTCGCAGCTGCCATTGCAGGCTTTTTGCGTCACTGCGTTCGGAAAATAGGAATCACCAGAGAGAAGCTTCCTTCCTGCATAGCACTTGCGGTATGTCCGCTGGTGACATTTTATCTGTTTGAAATGTATACCCACAATCCTTTCACAACGATGCATTTCAAGACACAGATATTGAACATGGCGTTTTATGTACTGACCGCGCTTCTGTTATTTGGAATCGTTAAATATGTCCGGGCAGCTCTGATGCTGCAGACAGCATTTTTCATGGCGGCGGGGCTGGCGAATTATTATGTGTTGAATTTCCGGTCAGCACCTATTATGCCCTGGGATATTTATTCCATCGGTACGGCTGCCAGTGTGGCAGGGAATTTTAACTATACACTGAAGGGCAGCACGGTGTTGGTCATTATAGGATTCCTGATATTGCTGTTGATCGAGAGCCGTTTTCATATGAATGCTCCGGCGAGAGTGGCGAAAAGAGCGGCACTCATACTGCTTAGCATTGTATTGATCTACGGTTATACCGGTATGATACAGAGTGAGAGCTTTGTGAGAAGCTTTGGTCTGTATGATAAGCTGTTTACCCCTACCGTCATGAACAAAAGAGATGGCAATATCGTGGCGTTCCTGATGGAACTGGAGTATATGGATGTGGAGAAGCCGTCAGGATATTCTCCGGAGGAGACCGGCAGTAAGTATACACAGGCAGGACAGGATTCCGCAGGTCTTACGGCAGCCGTGGAAGATCCGGAGAGCGTGAAGCGCCCGAATATCATTGTCATCATGGATGAGGCCTTTTCCGATCTGGCGGTGAGAGGCGATTTCACCACCAACGAGGACTATATGCCCTTTATTCACAGATTACAGCAGGGCGCGGAGAATACCAGAACCGGTTATCTGAATGTTTCCGTGCTGGGTGGAAATACTGCCAATACGGAGTTCGAATTCCTCACAGGCAATACCATCGGATTCCTGCCCCAGGGCAGTGTGGCTTACCAGCAGTATGTGCAGAAAGAGACGCCGTCTCTGGCATCCTACCTGAAGGAGCTGGACTATCATACCGTGGCGATCCATCCGTATTATGCCAGCGGCTGGGACAGAGACAGAGTCTATCCGTTACTTGGTTTTGATGAGTTTTTATCCCAGGATGATTTCACGAATCCGAAACGGATCCGTAATTATATCTCCGATGAGAGCAGCTTTGCCAAGATCATCGAACTGTATGAGAATAAAAAAGAGGGAGAGCCTCTGTTTGTCTTTAACGTAACCATGCAGAACCACAGCGGTTACGAAGAGGAATTCCACAACTTTACCCCGGATATTACCGTGGATGGAATTGACTCCAAAGCATTGTCCATGTATCTGTCTCTGGTAAAACAGACGGATTCCGCTCTGCAGGGTCTGATCGATTATTTTTCTCAGGCGGATGAGGATACCATGATCGTATTCTTCGGGGATCATCAGCCTACGACTTATGTGAGCAATCCGATCTTAAGAAATAATAAAGTGAATCCGGAGACTTTAACAGACGAGGAAAATCTGTTAAAATATAAAGTACCTTATGTGATCTGGAGCAACTTTGACATCGAGGAGCAGACGGACGGAGAGACCAGTGCCAATTATCTGGCGATGGATGTGCTGGAGAACTGTGATCTGCCACTGCCTGCCCTGCAGAGCAGTCTGACCGGGCTTCGGAAGGAATACCCGGTGATTAGTGCAGCAGGTGTGAGAGATGCGGACGGCACTCTTACGACGGTGAAGCAATGTGGGGAAGCATTGAACGATTACCGGAGCCTGGAGTATTATCTGCTGTTTGATTACGAAAGGTAAAACATTAGAGATCACGGAGAAGACTAAGATGAATGGCAACAAGACGACAGCAATAAGTGCAGAACGCAGGACGCAGAGAGGAATCTCTGTGCTTGCGTTCTTTGTGCCTGCATTTATTATGCTGGTTCTTTTTATCATACGGGGCATATATCCTTTTGGTGACCGGAGTTTTCTGTTCTCTGACATGTACCATCAGTATATGCCTTTTTTAAGTGAATTCGTACACAAGATCAAAGCGGGAGAGGGACTGTCTTATTCTTACAACGTGGGGATCGGATCGAATTTCCTGGCATTATATGTCTATTATGTGGCAAGTCCTTTTAACTGGCTGGTATTTTTGCTTCCGGAGAGTCTGATCATGGAATTCATGAGTTATCTCGTGATCCTGCGGATCGGTCTTATGGGACTTACGTTCAGTATTTATCTGCGGAAGACGTTTGGCAAGGCGGATCCGGCGGTGATCCTTTTTTCCACCTGTTATGCCCTGTCCGGCTATCTGGCAGCCTATAACTGGAATGTGATGTGGCTGGACTGCCTGATCCTGTTACCTCTGATCCTTTTGGGAGCGGAGCGGCTGGCCAGAGAGGGCAGATGGATCATGTACACTGTGACTCTGGGGCTTTGCATCCTGACCAATTACTATATTTCCATTATGATCTGTATCTTCCTGGTGCTGTATTTCGGAATGCTGTTGATCACGGAATATTATACCATGACGGAAGGACAGAGCCAAAAAGTAAAAACGGTATTTTGCAGAATCGGAAGATTTGCATTTGCATCGCTGCTGGCAGGAGGGCTGGCTGCGGCACTGCTGATTCCGGAGGTCTGCGCTATCTTACGGACGGATTTTGGCAATTCGGATTTCCCCGCTACACTGGAGTCCTATTTTTCCGTGTTTGATATGCTGGCAAGACACTGCCTGTGCGTGACCACGGAGAGGGGACTGGAACACTGGCCGAACATTTACTGTGGTGTGGCAGTATTTTTACTGGTGCCCATGTATGCACTGAATGAAAAAATATCGGTGAGAAAACGGTTCTGTAATCTGGCACTGGCGGGATTTTTGCTGCTCAGCTTCGGAACCAATGTCCTGGATTTTTTATGGCACGGTCTGAATTATCCGGATTCCCTGCCGGCGAGACAGTCTTTTCTATATATTTTTCTGATCCTTGTCATGTGCTACGATGCTTTCCGGAATGTGGAAGGCACTTCTCCCAGGCAGATCATCTATGGGTATCTGGCGGCGGTGATATTTTTACTTGCCTGTGAAAAATTCGTGGAGAGCGAGGATTTCGACACGGGTATTGAAGTGCTGACGCTGGTGTTCGTTACGATCTACGGGGTGATCCTGTATCTGTACCGGACGAGGAAGAGCGAACTGACGAGGCAGATACTGGGGATTCTGGTGCTGGCGTGCATAGTGGCGGAGCTGAGCATCAATACATTTAATACGAGTCTTGGCACTACCGGACGAAGCGCTTATCTGGGAGACCAGGAGGATTATAAAGCGTTGTACACCCTGGCGCGGGAACAGGAGGGGGATGACTTCTTCCGTATCGAGAAGTTTACCCGCAAGACGAAAAATGACGGAACCCTGACCGGGTACCCTACGGCTTCGGTATTTTCCTCCACCATGAATTCCCGGGTCATGGATCTGTATAAGAAGCTTGGCATGCGCCACAGTAAGGTTTATTACGGCTTCGACGGAGCGACAGCTTTCGTTTCGGCACTCCTGAATGTGGATTACATGTTCGGCGGATCGGATAAATACGAAAACGGTCTGTATGAGATCGTGAATAACAGTGGAGATGTTTATTTATATCATTGTAAATATACGCTGCCCTTTGGCTATGTGGCACCGACGGGCTGGAATGTTACGGACGAGATCAGCACCGGTGTGAGAGCGCAGAATCAGCTGACCGAGGATCTGGGAATCGCAGAGCCCTTACTGGATCGGGCGACCAGTGAGACTAGCGGAGATAATGTATGTATTACGGCGGACCGGGCAGGCTACTATTACGCGAGAATCAATGCCACAGGGACGAAAAAGGTGCAGGTGCTTGGGGGAACGTTGGAGACGCAGGATTACAGTGATCTGAAGGACGGATCCATTCTGTATCTGGGATATCTGTTGGAGGGAGAGCGCGTGACGCTGACCAACGGGGATGATGCGGATGAGACGCAGAAGGTATCGGCGGAAGCCTATGTACTGAATGAAGAAGTGCTGGCACAGGCAGTGGAGATATTGTCAAAAGAACATCTGGAAAATGTAGCGATGGACAGCACTCATATTTCAGGAACCTTAAGTCTGGAAGAGGCTGGCAGACTGATCCTGTCCGTGCCTTATGAGGAGGGCTGGACGGTGCAGATTGACGGAGAAAATGCAGAGCCTGAGCAGTTCGGCGATGCCCTCATGGCATTTGATCTGGAAGCGGGAGAGCATACGATACAGATGCACTATGTACCGGAAGGACGGAATATCGGTATTTTAGTAAGCGCGGGAAGTGTACTGATTCTGTTGGGATACGTGCTGTACCAGAGGTGTGACAGGAAAAGGAAAGACTGTGCGGAGAATGAGCCTTCGCAAAAGGCAGCAGACGAAACAATGGAAAACGGGAATGCGGAGAAAACGCACACAGAGGAAGGTTCTGTGAAGGAAGAGGCAGGAAGGATGTAAGAAGGAGCGAATTATGATGAAGAAGAGTATTTGTGATACCTTGCGGCGTACCTGCCTGATCCTGGCGGGATCCCTTATTATGGCTGTGAATTTAAAAAGCTTTGTCCGCACCGGAGGACTGATCCCCGGTGGATTCAACGGTCTGACTCGTCTGATACAGGAGATCAGTGCACTGCTGTGGCACTGGGAGCCGCCCTTCTCGGTGATCAATTTTATCCTGAATGCGATTCCGGCTATCATCAGTTTCAAATTTATCGGGAAAAAATTTACCGGTTATTCCTGTCTGATGATCGTAGTGAGTGGTATCCTGACAGATATTGTGCCGTCATTTCCCATGACGGAGGATATTCTGCTGATCTCTATCTTCGGAGGATTGATCAATGCACTTGCCATCAGTCTGTGCCTGTTTGCCAATGCCACCAGCGGAGGTACGGATTTTATCGCAATTTTCCTGTCGGAGAAATACGGCATTGACTCCTGGAATTATATTTTCGCCGGAAATGTGGTGATCCTTGGGATCGCCGGAGCACTGTTCGGATGGGACAAGGCGCTGTATTCCATTATTTTCCAGTACACCTCCACCCAGGTACTGCATATATTGTACAAGCGGTATCAGAAGCAGACACTGATCATCGTGACCAAACGGCCGGAGGATGTCTACGAAGCCATTGCGGAGATCACGCACCATGATGCCACACTGATCAAGGGAGAGGGCTGTTATTCCAAACAGGAATGTGATGTGCTGTACTCCGTGGTAGGACGCGATGAAGTGAATAAAGTCGTGAATACGGTGCGTAAGACCGATCCCCAGGCCTTTGTCAATATGATCCGCACGGAGAATCTGGCGGGAAGATTTTATCAGAGACCGAATGATTAAGAGTTGTAAAAAAGAGCCTGAGAGTCAGCAGTTTAACTGACACTCAGGCTTGCGTATTTTTTCGGGGAGATGCCCACGGCTTTGGTGAAAGCTTTGAAAAAATTGCTGTAGTCTGTGAAACCACTGCGTTCGAAGGCTTCCATGACATTACCGTTTTCGTTCAATACGGCTTTGGCGATACTGATGCGGCGGGCGGTGATGTATTTGTTGATCGTGGTGCCGGTGGCGGATTTGAAGATCCTGCAGATATAGGATTCACTTAAGTAAAACTGTCCGGCTAACTGTTCTATGGTAATGGGCTGGGAGATATTCTGGTTGATGAAGGTTAAAATATCGTCCACCTGATGGTTGTAGCGGTAGGAGCTGTCCTTGTATTCCGCGGCATCTGCGGTGTTTTCTCCGGTGGAGGTCTGTTCCGTGTTCCTGACGAACAGAGTGTTGAGCATGACCATCAGTTCCATGAAAGCGGCATATTCCGTAATGTCATGGGCGAAGCCCTCCGCAGAGGTGATTTTGTTGATATAATAGAGAAATCGCTTCTGTTGTTCCTTATTTAATGACAGCTTATGGGAAAAAGGGGTACTGCGGTGGGTGAAACAGAAGCTCAGATCTGTCTGCTCTGTGGAAATCTGTTTCATGAAGTCCGGCGCTACCGACAGGACGATCCGCTCATGGACGGAATTGTCGATCTGGGTCAGCTTGTGACTTTCATACTGATTGATGATAAAGAGATCCCCCGGGGCAATCGTATAGAAACAATTGTCGATCAGGAACTGTTTGCCGCCGCAGATGGAATAATAGATCTCATAGCAGTCATGGATGTGCATGTCCATGGCTTTTTCTTCTTTATATAAGTGGGCAATGGCAAAGGTCCCTGAGACTTTACAATTTTCTATGGCTGTTTTACAAGAAGTAAGTTCTTCCATTTTCATGTGTTCCTTTCTCTCGATATTTCTATTAAACATCAAAAGTTCAAAATTTGCAATGTTTAGACTAAAAAATGAAAAGACATTGAGAATTTTTTCGAGTATACTTAAGTCATACAAAAGAGAAAAGCATTTACAGCCCTTCCGCCTTTTTATAAATTTTATAAAAATAAGTAAAAAGGTGTTGGAAATAGTTACAATGATATGTTATAATGTAAGTGCTTTCATAAAAAGGTAACATTCAATAGCGGCACGCAGGCCGCCCGTTGAGGAAAGAGAGGCGTAAGGTGGAACTTAGAACAGCAGTATCACCAAGAGATGTGAAGCATTACACCACAGAGCGTCTGAGAGAAGAGTTTCTGATCCAGAATCTGTTTGTACCCGGCGAGATCAAGCTGGTGTACAGCCACATCGACAGAATCATTACAGGAGCAGCAGTTCCTGTAAGCCCTATCACTCTGACCGCCGGAGATGAACTCCGTGCAGAATATTTCTGCCAGAGAAGAGAACTGGGTGTGATCAATATCGGTGGAGCAGGTATGATTACCGTTGATGGCAAAGTGTACAAGGTAGGCTACAAGGAAGCTATGTACATAGGAATGGGCTCCAGGGAGATCATTTTCGCAAGTGAGGATGAGAAGCAGCCCGCTAAATTTTATCTGAATTCCGCTCCCGCACATAAGACTTATCCGACCGTGCTGATCAAGCCGGAGGGTACTCCCGAAGAGGGTGTAGTCATTGTAAAGGATGAGAATAAAGTAGAGCTGGGGACTCTGGAGGATGCCAACCACAGAGTTATCTGCAAATATATCCTTCCAGGACAGGTAGAGAGCTGTCAGCTGGAGATGGGTATGACGAAGTTAGAGCCCGGTAGTGTATGGAATACCATGCCCTGTCATACACATGACAGACGTATGGAAGTATATCTGTATTTTGATATTCCCGAGGATGCATTTGTAATGCACTTTATGGGAGAACCCGATGAGACCCGCCACATCGTAATGCGTAACGAAGAGGCAGTCATCTCCCCCAGCTGGTCCATCCATTCCGGATGCGGTTCCAGAGCATACACCTTTATCTGGGGTATGGTCGGCGAGAATCAGGACTTTGATGACATGGACGGTGTCGACAACAGAGATCTGAAATAAGATCCTTGTGGAAATGTAACTAAAATAACAGTTTTTATAAAGAAAAGGAGAAAAAACAATGTCTGAATTCACTAATTTCTCACTGGAAGGTAAGGTTGCACTGGTTACCGGCGCGTCTTACGGTATTGGCTTCGCTATCGCTTCCGCATATGCTGAGTGCGGCGCTACCATCTGCTTCAACGATATCAAGCAGGAGCTGGTAGACAAGGGAATCGCTGCATACGCTGAGAAAGGCATCAAGGCTCACGGCTATGTATGTGACGTTACCAACGAAGAAGCAGTTAATGCTATGGTAGCTCAGATCGAGAAGGAAGTAGGCACCATCGATATCCTGGTTAACAACGCAGGCATCATCAAGAGAATTCCTATGACCGAGATGACCGCAGATCAGTTCCGTCAGGTGATCGACGTAGACCTGAATGCACCTTTCATCGTATCGAAAGCAGTTATCCCTGCAATGATCAAGAAGGGTCATGGTAAGATCATCAACATCTGTTCCATGATGTCCGAGCTGGGCCGTGAGACTGTATCTGCATATGCAGCAGCTAAGGGCGGCTTAAAGATGCTGACCAAGAACATCTGCTCCGAGTACGGCCAGTACAACATTCAGTGTAATGGCCTTGGACCCGGTTACATCGAGACTCCTCAGACGGCTCCTCTTCGTGAGATCCAGCCCGATGGCAGCAGACATCCTTTCGATCAGTTCATCTGCGCTAAGACCCCTGCTAACAGATGGTTAAAGCCCGAAGAGCTGACCGGTCCCGCTGTATTCCTTGCTTCTGAGGCATCCAATGCAGTCAATGGACACATCCTCTATGTAGATGGCGGTATCCTTGCTTACATCGGCAAACAGCCGGAATAGAGCCCGTGCAAAAGGAAAACAAAATAAATTACCCACACCAGGTCAGTCGCAGAAGAATTTCGGCGGCTGACTGTTGTGGCGTTTAGATTAGAAAAGGAGTATCTCATGAAGATAGCTTTGATCAATGAAAACAGTCAGGCTGCCAAGAATGAAATGATCTGTGCTACTCTTAAAAAAGTAGTAGAGCCCATGGGTCATGAAGTATTCAACTACGGTATGTGCGGCGCAGAGGATCCCAATTCCCTGACCTACGTACAGAACGGTATTCTGGCAGCAGTTCTTTTGAACTCCGGTGCAGCAGATTTCGTGATTACCGGATGCGGAACCGGCGAAGGTGCCATGCTTGCATGCAATTCCTTCCCTAAGGTTCTGTGCGGACATATTGAGTCCCCTCTGGATGCTTACCTGTTCTCACAGGTAAACGACGGTAACTGTGTAGCACTTCCTTTTGCTGAGAACTTCGGCTGGGGCGGTGAGCTGAATTTACAGTATACCTTTGAAAAACTGTTCTGTGCTCCCGGCGGCGGTGGATATCCCCCTGAGAGAGTGGTTCCTGAGCAGCGCAACAAGAAGATCCTGGATCAGGTAAAGGAAGTAACTCATACCGATATGGTTACTATCCTGAAGAATCTGGATCGTGAACTGGTAAAGGGCGCTTTATCCGGTGACAAGTTTAAGGAGTATTTCTTCGCAAACTGCAAGTGCGACAAGATCGCTGCGGCAGTGAAGGAAGTACTGGCATAAAAGTATTGGTTTCATTTTGCAGAAATATTTTCGACAGGATCTCCTGCGAAGATTTTTCACATAACTATTAGTCTATAAGACAGAAAGGTGTTATTTATGAACGCAGTATTAGAGCAAATCAGCAAAATCGGTATCGTACCGGTTGTAAAAATTGACAACGCAGCAGATGCACTTCCTCTGGCAAAGGCACTTTGCGCAGGTGGACTTCCCTGTGCAGAGGTTACCTTCCGTACCAGCGCAGCAGCAGAAGCTATCAAGATCATGACCGACAACTTCCCCAGCATGTGTGTTGGTGCAGGTACCGTTCTGAACGCAGAGCAGGTTGACGCAGCAGTAGCAGCAGGCGCTAAGTTCATCGTAAGCCCCGGCTTAAATCCCAGAACCGTTAAGTATTGTGTAGAGAAGAACATTCCTATCACTCCCGGTACGTCAAGCCCCAGCGACATCGAGCAGGCTATCGAGCTTGGTCTGGATGTAGTTAAGTTCTTCCCCGCTGAGCAGTCCGGCGGTCTGGCTAAGATCAAGGCTATGGCAGCTCCTTATGTAAACATGAAGTTCATGCCTACCGGTGGCGTAAACGCTAAGAACCTGACTTCCTACCTTGACTTCCCCAAGATCATCGCTTGCGGTGGTTCCTGGATGGTTCCCGGTGACCTGATCAATGCCGGTGAGTGGGACAAGATCGAGCAGCTGACCAGAGAAGCAGTACAGACCATGCTGGGCTTCGAACTGGCTCACGTTGGTGTCAATGCAGAGAACGAGGAAGAGGCTGTTAAGGCTGCGAACCGTTTCGCATTCATCTTCGGTATGCCCGCTAAGGTTGGCAACAGCTCCGTATTCGCAGGCTCTGCTCTGGAAGTTATGAAGACTCCTTATCTGGGCAAGAACGGTCACATCGCTGTTAAGACCAACTACATCGAGAGAGCTGTCAACTACCTGAGCACTGTTCTGGGTGTTGAGTTCAACGAAGAGTCCGCTAAGAGAGATGCCAAGGGCAACCTGAAGGCTATCTACCTGAAGGAAGAGATCGGTGGCTTCGCAGTTCATCTGGTACAGAAATAAGAATAGGATTCCGAAAACCGGACGGGTCCGTGACGGAATATGCAATCGGAACAACCGAGGATAATAGACAATTTTAATTTGAGAAAGGAATATACCAAAATGGCAAAAGTAATTACCATGGGTGAGATCATGCTGAGACTGTCCACCCCCAACAACGAGAAATTTATCCAGGCAGACGAGTTCGATGTAAACTACGGCGGCGGTGAAGCTAACGTAGCAGTATCTCTGGCTAACTACGGTCATGACGCTGAGTTCGTTACTGCAGTTCCTGACAACGAGATCGGTGAGTGCGCAGTAGCAGCTCTGAGAAAGTACAACGTAGAGACCAAGCACATCGCAAGATGCGGTGAGAGACTGGGTATCTACTACCTGGAGAGCGGTTCTTCCATGAGACCTTCCAAGGTTGTATACGATAGAGCACATTCCTCTATCTCTACCGCAACCGAGGCTGATTTCAACTTCGATGAGATCTTCGAAGGTGCTGACTGGTTCCACTTTACCGGTATTACCCCTGCTGTATCCGACGCTGCTGCAGAGCTGACCGAGAAGGCTCTGATCGCTGCTAAGAAGCACGGCGTAAAGGTATCCGTAGACCTGAACTTCCGTAAGAAGCTGTGGAGCTCCGAGAAGGCTCAGAAGGTTATGACCAACCTGATGAAGTACGTTGATGTATGTATCGGTAACGAAGAAGATGCTGAACTGGTACTTGGCTTCAAGCCCGGCGATACCGATGTTACCAGCGGTGAGCTGGAGCTGGCTGGTTACAAGTCTATCTTCGAGCAGATGGTTGACAAGTTCAACTTCGAGTACTGCGTATCCTCTCTGCGTGTAAGCCATTCCGCTTCCGATAACGGTTGGTCTGCTTGCATCTACTCCAGAGATACCAAGGAGTTCTATCACTCCAAAGAGTACAGCATCCATCCCATCGTTGACCGTGTAGGCGGCGGTGACTCCTTCGCAGGCGGCGTGATCTGCGGTATGCTGGATGGCAAGAACTTCAAGGATGCTCTTGAGTACGGTGTAGCTGCATCCGCTCTGAAGCACACCATCCCCGGCGACTTCAACCTGGTATCCAGAAAAGAAGTTGAGACCCTGGCTGGCGGCGATGCTTCCGGACGTGTACAGAGATAATGTAACTATTCAGAGCCAGATAATATTACCTAATATTCGTTGAATGCTTGCATTCATAAGAATATTTGGTGATATTAATATGGCGAAGTAACCACCATGAGCAAATAACATGTAAGCATGTTATTCAGGAAAGCATCGTAGATGCGATTTTGCGAATGGGGTGATGAATAGTTAATATGGATAAAAAGGACTCACCTGTGTGGTAACATGCAGGTGAGTTTTTTCTTGCCAAAACAGAAGATATAGGATATACTTCTTCCATAAACATTTCTTATAAAAATCTATTGTCAGCGTAGGCTGATATCGGTTGTCAATTTTGCAGAGATCCTGCGCAATTACCGACAGAAATATTTTTCCGCATTATAAGTGCCTTGGATGGGAGGTGTAGATTGTCAAAAAACGGTGGAAAAAGGATAAAACAGGGGAAACAAAAGGGTATGATTTTTATTGTGAGACATACCGACTGGTGTGAGTCTGACGGTAATAATACTATTAGTTTAGAATAAGTACGATACTACCCTGAAATAAAGTAAAAAGATACAAATATTAAACTTGACAAAGATACTCCATATTGATATGTTAATAATATGTATAAAGATGACATGAAAAATAGTAAAATCAGACAAAATATTAACTATATGGAGTGAGAATATGAATCTGTATTATGAATTGCTACAATACCCGGTGTTTTCCATGAAAGAAGTAAATGCCCTATATTCAAGTGAACGGACAGCACGAGCGGCATTGGAAAAACTTTTGAAAGAGAATATGGTATTAAAAATTCGAAACAAATTATACACGTGTGTCAGCGGGGAAAATGGAGGACCGGTAGCGAACAAATTTCAGATTGCCAGTGCTATCACACCATCTTCTTATGTATCCCACCATACTGCCTTTGAGTATTATGGAATTGTCGATCAGGTCTTCTATGAGGTTTATGTTGGCTCTGAGACACGTTTTCATGATTTTGAATTTGATGGATACACATATCGTTATATCAAAGGGCCGATAAAAGAAGGTATCGTTTGTCCGGAGTTTAGTGGTGGCGTGAGAGTTACAGATAAGGAGCGAACGATAGCAGATTCTATAAAGGATCTTAATCTCATCGCCGGACTGGAAGAGGTAATTTCATGTGTAGTATCTGTGAACAGTATTGATGAGACTAAAATGTTAACTTATCTGGCTGGATATGACAGTGCCTTTTTATATCAGAAGACAGGTTTTATTCTTAGCGAATACCAGAAGGAGCTGGGCGTAAGTGATGCTTTTATAAAGATATGTAAAGACAGGAGTGGAAATTCAAAGAGATATCTGACAAACGGTATAAGTGAACCCGGATATTCAGGTGAATGGAAACTGGTATACCCAAAAAATATTAAACAAATGAAGAACGGAGAGATAGAAAATGCCACAATATAACAGAAGGGAGCTTGATGTAAAAGCCCATGAATATGGATTTAACCGCGATACTTTTGAGAAGGTTCTTCGCTTGAGAACAATTCTTGAATTTCTGAATACGCACGAATATATGTACGAACACCTGATGCTCAAAGGGGGAACGGCAATAAATCTAACAGTTTTTAATCTTCCAAGATTGTCCGTTGATATAGATCTGGATTTTGTTCCGAATCTGACCAGAGAAGAGACAATAGACGAAAGAGAGCGATTGACTGAAATTCTGAAGAAATATATGTCAGAGCAAGGATATTCTCTTTCCGAAGCTTCAAGATTTACCCACAGTCTGGACGCATTCCATTATAACTACGTGAATGCCGCCGGCAACAGGGATATGATCAAAATTGAGATTAATTATTCTTTGAGAACGCACGTGTTTTCCTCAGAAGACAGATTAGTTGTGACGGATGCTTTCGGAGAGCCGATAAAGGTCAGAACGGTTGCAGCTATGGAGATTTTTGCGGCAAAAACCAATGCTCTGATAAGCAGAGCTGCTGCAAGGGATTTGTATGACTTTTGCAATATGGCTGATATGAAATTATTTTCGGATGCGGAGAATATGTTTAGGAAATGCATCATTTTCTACGCAACGATTTCAGCAAATAAAGTTAACAAAAACTTTGATACATCTGCTATAGATAGCATTGCTTTTTCAAAAATAAAATCTGATTTGTTCCCTGTTTTGGCTGTGAGAGATAAGTTCAATCTTGAAGGGAAGAAACAACAGGCGAAGGAGTACATAGCATCGCTTATGAAACCGACGGAAGCAGAAATGGATTATATGGAAAGGTTTATGGCAAAGGAATATAAACCGGAGTTACTCTTTGAGAATACAGAGATTATTGAGCGATTACGAAATCATCCTATGGCGTTATGGAAATGTAAATGATGGATTTTAGAAAAGTACTTTGTCAGTGGAATCATGATTGATGATGAATGGAAAGGGAATTGAACGAGATTTGATACTGAATGAGACTAAGTAAAATAAAGAGGAACGCAATAGACTATGGAGGAAAAATTATGAGTAACTGTTTTGATGAAACCATGCAAGGATTATTGGAAGCAGCGGAAATCGCAAAAGGAAATATTACGTTAACAGAGTGGGAAAATATGCCGGCTCCCACATTTTATGTCGCAGATAATGTGTAGATAAGATTGTTGAAATACGCAGAAAGAAGTTATATACAATGAAAATCTACGATAGATAGACTGGTGTCTACGAAGGAAAAGTTGTCCTCATAGCGATAAAATTGTAAAATACAGTCATGAAAATCGTATTTTTATAGTTTTACGGGAGGAACAGCAATGGACCAGGAAAAGATTGGGGTATTCATTTCTACATTAAGAAAAGAGCAGGGAATGACGCAACAACAATTGGCGGATGCGATTGGTGTCAGTAACAAAACAATATCCAAATGGGAATGTGGCAAAGGAATGCCGGAGCTGGCATTGATTGTTCCGTTATGCCACATTCTGAAAATTAGTATTAATGAGTTCCTGTCAGGTGAACATTTGTTGGAAAACGGTTACACTGAAAAAGCTGAAGTCAATATGATGAATCTTTTACAGGAAACAGAAAATAGCAAAAAGAAAAGTCGAAGTTCATTATTGGCTTTTGGGATAACTGTGATAATTTTTTTATTCGTTGTTTTATATTCTGTTATTACCAATATGGGAATAGGTATGAATATGCTTTTTGTGGATATGCCTACATTCTTGAGTATGTTTTTGGCTACTGCTCTATTTTTGCTGGGGACAAATTTGGGACTACCTTTTTTTGATTCCTTTCGGATTATTTTTGGAAAAAAGAAATCAGTATCAATAAAACAATTGTTTCAGGCAAAATCAGCGATAAATCTTGCGAAAATCACATTTTTGGGAATGGGATTCCTCGAAAGCTGTATCAGCTTTATGGCAATTCAACCTATGGGGGAAGGAACACTTCTTTTTACAGGATTAAGTATTTCCATTTCAATTGCATTAAATGGAATTTTATATGGATTAATTGGTTTTCTGCTATTACTGCCAATTCAGGTAAGGTTAGAAATAATGTATATGCAGAAGCAGGAAGATAGTGAAAAGAAAACAGAGGATGATGCGGAATAAGTATTGTAAATATGCCCCACCAGCGGCTGCTGATAGGGCATTTGTTGTATAAGGTTCTTAGCTTTCGCTGTATTTCTCTTCGCAGTATTTGCAGCGGTAGATCTCTTTTTTCTCATCGGAGAGGACGAATACATGGGGCAGTCCCTGTTCGATGGAAGTGATGCATCTGGGGTTGCGGCATTTGATGACGTTTTTGATCTGTTTGGGAAGTACCAGTTCTTTCTTCTCTACGATCTCACCGTTTTTGATGACGTTTACGGTGATGTTGTGGTCGATGAATGCCAGTACATCCAGATCCAGCATATCGATGTCACATTCTACTTTCAGAATATCCTTTTTGCCCATTTTTCCGCTGCGGGCGTTTTTGATGATAGCAACGGTGCAGTCTAACTTATCCAGCTGAAGGTGCTCATAGATCGAGAGACTTTTTCCGGCTTTGATATGATCGAGGACGAAGCCCTCTTCGATTTTTCCTACATTTAACATAGTAATCTCCATTCTGCAGGCACAGAGTGCTGCGTATGTTAACTTTAATATACGAATTCATAAGATAATTTTGCGGTCAGATGCCGGAAAATTATGCCAGACCCAGCAAAGTCAGGATCAGAGCCATACGGACGTAGACACCGAACTGTGCCTGTTTGAAATAGGCGGCCCTGGGATCATCATCGATCTCCACGGAGATCTCATTGACTCTGGGAAGGGGATGCAGCACCAGCATGTCGGGCTTCGCCAGTTCCATTTTTTCCGGGGTCAGTACATAGAAATCCTTCAGACGGACATAATCCTCTTCGTTGAAGAAACGTTCCTTCTGCACACGGGTCATGTATAACAGGTCAAGTTCCGGCATGACATCTTCCAGACGGATGACTTCCTGGAAAGGAATGCCTTTCTCGCGGAGCATGTCGGTGACATAGTCGGGGATCTTCAGTTCTTCGGGAGAGATGAAGATGAATTTGATGCCTTCATAGCGCACCAGTGCGTTGATCAGGGAGTGTACGGTACGACCGAATTTCAGGTCACCGCACAGACCGATGGTAAAATTATTCAGATCGCCGTGGAGGCTGCGGATGGTCTGCAGGTCGGTCAAGGTCTGGGTGGGATGCTGATGTCCACCGTCACCGGCATTGATCACGGGGATCAGGGATTTCTCTGCGGCTACCATGGGAGCGCCTTCCTTGGGATGGCGCATAGCGCAGATGTCCGCATAGCAGGAGATGATGCGGATGGTATCGGATACACTTTCTCCTTTAGAAGCAGAAGAGGAAGCCGCATCGGAGAAGCCGATGACTCTGCCGCCTAAACGTGTCATGGCGGATTCAAAGCTTAAACGTGTGCGGGTGCTGGGCTCGTAGAAGCAGGTGGCGAGGATCTTGCCGTCGCATTTGTGGGCGTATTTGGCGGGATCCTTCTCAATGTCGTCTGCCAGAGCGAACAGCTTGTCCAGTTCCTCAACAGAGAAGTCAAGTGGGTTCATCAAGTGTCTCATTTTTTCATTTCCTCATTTCTGCGCTGCTATTTTCGACACAGTGACTGTACGGAATAGAAGAATCCGTGCTCGCTTGTGTATGCGACATCATAAGAAGACAGCGCTTTTCTTATGATGCGGGTAGAAACAGGGCCCGCAGGAAGCGGACAGCTCATACCCTGACCAGAAAAAAGTCGAAGAGGAAAAAACTCTTCGACTTTAAAATTACTGTTGATAAGATAACAGATCCGTTACGGGTTTCCGTTTGGGAGCAACGGGTGCTTCTGCGGGATAACCGATGGGGATCAGTGCGATCAGATCCTGATTTTCAGGAATCTCAAGGAGATCAGCAGCTTCCTGCTGATCGAAAATACCCATGATCACGGTGCCGAGGCCCTGCTCGTAAGCAGCCAGGCAAAAGGCTTCGCTGGCAACACCGGCATCGAACATCTGCCATGCATCGCCTCTGGCGGTAGTGAAGGAGCCGTCTCTCTCGAAACCGCTTCTGCCCTTTATCACGGTTACTGCAACGACCATGGGAGCGTTCTCCATGATCTTGCCATTACCCGGGAAGGAGGAAGTACATGCTGCCAGTTTCGCTTTCTTTTCGCCTTCCACAGCGATATAACGAACGATTTGCGTATGCTTCCAGCTGGGAGCATAAGAAGCTGTCTCTACGATCTGAGCCAGAAGCTCATGAGATACCGGCTGATCCGTATACTGACGGATACTTCTGCGGCCTGTGATACATTCTTTTGCGGTCATTGTTTATCCTCCTGTATTTTTGCATTTGTAATATAATAGCATTTCTGAAGGGTAGAATCAAGCAGGAAAAAGTGAAAAAATATATAAAATTTGTATGGCTATGACAGAAAGGTTTTGCATTCCCGAATAGGATATCATATAATGAGGCAAGGAGAACTATAACGAGGAAGCGGATCGTGTAAAAGCCGGTTCCACTGTACGTTACAGATGGCTGTGGGACATCGGACCAAGCAATAAAAGGAGGGCATTATGTCAGTAGAATTTGTGGAAAAGAAGCGCTGGTTATTTTTAGGATTACCTTTTACCTTTACCAAGTATGTGATCAAAGAGGATATGATCACTGTGGATACGGGTGTGTTCACCAAGGTAGAGAATGACTGCTATATGTACAAGGTACAGGATGTGGAGCATACGGCAAGTATCTGGGAGAGAATGGTAGGACTTGGCACCATTGTTTGTTATACCGGTGATACTACTCATCCCAAACTGTTGATTGAGCATATCCGTAACTCCAAGCAGATCAAGGAATTTATTTTGAAGGAATCAGAGGAAGCCAGATTGAAGCGCAGAACCGTGAACATGCTGGATATCGGTTCCGGAGAGCTCGGGGATATTGACGATATACAGTAATATTGAGAAACAAGTATACATGTGTATAAGAGACGGGACCTTCCGGGGTCCTGTTTTTTCGGGAGAAGAGATTTATGGAACTTGATATGACGAAGGGCAGTCCTTCTAAGCTGATTACGAAATTTATCATTCCTATTATCATAGGTAATATTTTCCAACAGTTATACAGTATGGTGGATACCATTATCGTGGGTCGGTTCGTAGGTGTAGATGCATTGGCGGCAGTAGGAGCCACCGGGTCGGTAAGCTTCCTGATCCTGGGATTTACCCAGGGACTGACCACCGGATTTACTGTGCTGACGGCACAACGCTTCGGAGCCGGGGACCGGGAGGGTATGCGCAAAAGTATCGGAAGCGCAGCCATCCTGTCGGTGATCGTGACGATCGTGATGACAACAGTCAGTATGGCCGGCATGGACAGCCTGCTTCAGGTGATGAATACTCCGGAAGATATTTTCGATATGACGAAGGAATACATTATGATCATCTGTGCGGGAATTGCGTGCAATGTATTGTATAACCTGTTGTCCAGTATTCTGCGTGCCATTGGCAACAGTGTAGTGCCGTTAGTATTGCTGGTGATCGCTTCGGTGACGAATATTGTCCTGGACTATGTACTGATCGTTTACGGTCATATGGGAGTGGGCGGTGCAGCTTATGCTACTATCATTTCTCAGGGATTATCCGGTGTACTGTGTCTGATTTATATTATTAAGAGCGTACCTTCACTGCATATCCGTCCGGAGCATTGCAGACTGGAAAGTCAGTGCGTGAAAAATCAGCTGACCGTGGGAATTCCCATGGCACTGCAGTTTTCCATTACTGCAATCGGCACCATTCTGGTACAGGCAGCACTGAATCTGCTGGGTTCTACCGTGGTGGCATCTTATTCTGTGTCCTGCAAGGTGGAGCAGCTGGTGACACAGCCCTTTGCCGCAATGGGTGTGACTATGGCAACTTACTGTGCACAGAACCGCGGTATCAATGATCTGGACCGTATACGGAAGGGCGTGAAAGCTGCCAATATCATGTCCGGTGTCTATGCGGTGCTTGTCTACGGACTGGTATATATAGCGCTTCCTTATATTGTACCGCTGTTCATCTCCGAACAGGTTGAGATGGTATGCGGCTATGCCAGAACGTATATTACGATCTGTGGCATGTTCTTCATTCCGCTGGGAATGATATTTATCTTCCGAAATGCGCTGCAGGGCTGTGGCTTTGGCTTCATGCCCATGATGGGCGGTGTGGTGGAACTGTTGAGCCGTGGTATCGTGGCTTTTGCGGCAGCGCATCTGATGAGTTATGTGGGTGTGTGCTTTGCCAATGCCTCAGCCTGGCTGACCGCAGGTATTTTCCTCTGGATCGCTTATCATTTCCTTATGAAGAAGATGGTGCGGGAAAAAAAGGTTCATGAGGAACGGATGCTGGCAGAAGCAATGCAGTAATGCTGTAAAACGGCTCAGGGCAGGATCTTTTCAAAAAACAGTCCTGCCAGGAACCACCAGGGAGCATAGTCCAGCCGGATGATCCGGTGGATGTGGAAACGGCTTTTGCCGTAATCCCAGGGGCAGAGACCATGCTTCCACAATAGGCGCCCACTGAGATATTCCACGGTGAAGATCATTGCCATATAGAACAGTCCGCGTCCGGGACGACTGATGTGCAGGTGTGCAAATAGCCGTTTGAAGGGGGTAAGCAGGCAGGCGGAGCCGTAGATCGGGAACATCCACAGGGAAGTGTTACCGGTAAGACGCAGATCCCTGCGCCGAAGGGAGTGCAGCGCTGTGAACAGGATCTCCATGCACCAGCCACACAGTCCGCACAGGAGAAAGCTCCTGCCGAAGGTTTTCAAAGAGTTTGCGATGGATTTTGTCATTTTCATGGACATAGTATATGAAATTTTCAACGTATGATACGGGAGAGATTGCTATGAACTATCAGGAAGCAATGGAATATATGGAAAAAGTGGGAACTTACGGCATCGTTCCGGGGCTGGACAGCATCCGGGAACTGTGCAGGAGACTGGGAAATCCGCAGGATGAATTAAAATTTGTGCATATTGCGGGAACCAACGGGAAAGGATCCACACTTGCCTATATTTCCAGCATCTTACAGGCTGCCGGATACCGTGTGGGAAAATATATATCACCTGTTATTATTGAATATTGTGAAAAAATCCAGATCGGAAAGCAGAAGATCACGCATAAGGATCTGTGTGAAGGACTGGAGATCATAAAAAAGCATTGTGATGCTATGGTAAGTGACGGCTTCCATCATCCGACGCCTTTTGAGATCGAGACGGCGTTGGCTTTTTGGTATTTCCGGGAAAAACAGTGTGATATCGTCGTACTGGAGACCGGTATGGGCGGCAGGGAGGATGCTACAAATCTGATCACGACCACGCAGGTGGCGGTACTTGCTTCCATCGGTATGGATCATATGAAATTCTTAGGTAACAGTCTGGAGGAGATTGCAGCACACAAGACCGGAATCTGTAAGCCGGGATGTCAGGTGGTCTCCATGCGGCAAAAGGAAGCGGCACAAAAGGTTGTGGAGCAGACGGCGGCAGAGCTTGGCTGTATACTGACCATCGCAGATGCGGCAAATGCAAAATATGTGAAATACGGACTGAAAAAGCAGACCTTCGATTATGGAAATTATAAAAAGCTGGAGATCACCCTTGCGGGGAAATTCCAGGTGGCAAATGCTGTGCTGGCGCTGGAAGCGGTGCAGGCTCTGGAAAAATGCGGTTACGAGATCAAAGAGACTGCCATTCGGAAAGGCCTGAAGGAGACTGCCTGGACAGGACGCCTGCAAATACTGGAAGAACACCCGTTATTTATAGTAGACGGTGCACATAACGAGGATGCAGCCGCAAAACTTGCGGATTCCATAGAATTCTATTTTACAAATAAAAGAATTATCTATATAATGGGAATGTTAAAGGATAAGGAAGTGGACCGCGTGATCGCACTGACAGAGAAGTATGCGGATCAGATTCTCACGGTGACACCTCCGGACAATCCCAGAGCCATGCATGCTTATGATCTGGCAACAGAGGTGGCAAAGGTACACCCCGATGTGACGGCGGTGGACAGCCTGGAAGAGGCAGTGGAGCTTAGTCACCTGCTGGCAGGACGGGATGATGTGATATTGTGCTTCGGTTCTCTCTCTTATCTGGGAAGAATCCTGAAGCTCATGGAGAAGAGACAGACAGCAGGGAATAAACGGAAAGCGAAGCGGTGAAAATGGTAGATCAGAAGAAAGTACAGGAAGCAATAAAGCTTTTACTGGAAGGAATCGGGGAGGATACCGATAGAGAGGGACTGAAGGAGACACCGGAGCGGATCGGCAGGATGTATGAAGAAATCTGCGGTGGTATGGATCAGGATGCGGGAGAACATCTGTCGAAGGTCTTCTCCGTAGACAATAACGAGATGGTACTGGAGAAGGATATTACCTTCTATTCTATGTGTGAGCATCATCTGATGCCTTTTTACGGCAAAGCTCATGTTGCGTATATCCCCGATGGCAAGGTTGTGGGTCTGAGTAAGCTTGCCAGGACTGTGGAGGTATATGCCAGAAGATTACAGATCCAGGAGCGCATGACGGCACAGATCGCCGATGATATCATGAAATATCTGGCGCCTCAGGGAGTTATGGTAATGTTGGAAGCGGAGCATATGTGTATGACCATGCGCGGGATCAAAAAGCCCGGCAGTCAGACCGTTACCATGGTGACAAGGGGAGTCTTTGCGGAGAATAAGGAATTACAGGACAGATTTTTACAGCTGGTGAACCGGTAGAGATTACGGATGCGGAAGAAAGCTGCTAAGCGACCGGGATGAAATGATGGAGACTCCGATGGATAGAATTGATAAAATATTAAATCATGATTTGTTTTTATATCATTTAGGACGAAACAATGCGGCAGAAGCAGACAGACGCTTCTGCCGTCATAGTATGGTACATTTTCTGGATGTAGCCAGGATCGGTACGATCATAGCACTGGAGGAAGGGTTTAAGATCGACCGGGAATGGATCTATGCGGCGGCACTGCTCCACGATTGTGGGAAACATGAACAGTACGAGAATGGCATTCCGCATGAGCAGGCCAGTGCCCGGATCGCACCGGAGATTCTGAAGACTTGTGGATTCGATGATGAAGAAACGGGTGTTATTGTAACGGCAATCTCCAGACACCGGGATCCTGAGGTAGCGAAGGAGAAGAATCTAAATGGCATCCTGTATCGGGCGGATAAGGCAAGCCGTGCCTGCTTTGCGTGCGATGCGGAGAAGGACTGCAACTGGAAAGACGGCAAGAAGAACCTGACCATTCAGTATTAATTGGTGTCGGGAATATCATAAATAATATTTAAAAAACGTGGGGAGAAGACAAATGAAGATTGGCAACAGAGAGTTTCAGACTAAAGGACATACTTATGTAATGGGAATCCTGAATGTGACCCCGGATTCTTTTTCCGACGGAGGAAAGTGGAATGACAGAGACCGGGCATTGAAGCATGTGGAAGAAATGATCGCTGAGGGGATGGATATTGTGGATATCGGCGGAGAATCCACCAGACCGGGGGGTTATACCCTGTTATCTGATGAGGAGGAGATTGCCAGAGTCGTACCCATGATCGAGTCGGTGAAGGCAAATTTTGACATTCCCATTTCCCTGGACACCTACAAAAGCGGTGTGGCAGAGGCGGGAATCCGTGCGGGGGCGAATCTCATCAATGATATCTGGGGCTTGAAATATGATAATCGTATGGCAGAGGTCATTGCGAAGAGCGGTCTGCCCTGTTGTCTGATGCATAACCGTAAAGAAGCGGATTATCGGGATTTCATGCAGGATGTGGCAGCGGATCTGGCGGACACGATCCATTTGGCGGAAGCGGCAGGCATCGCGGATGAGAAGATCATCTTAGACCCCGGGGTGGGCTTCGGCAAGACCTATGAGAACAATCTGGAGATCATCAACTGTCTGGAAGAACTGAATATGTTCGGTTATCCGTTGCTTTTAGGATGCAGCCGCAAATCCGTGATCGGACTGACACTGGATCTGCCGGTGACAGAGAGAGTAGAGGGGACGCTTGTGACCACCATGTTCGGTGTGCAGAAGGGATGCATGTTCGTCCGTGTGCATGATGTGAAGGAAAATGTCCGCACCATTAAAATGTGTGAAGCCATTTTAAATAGCAGCAAATGATATTTTGCGAAGAAGCGTTGGGAAAGGCGGAGTCGGCAAATGAAAAAAGGCACTTATGAGGACCAGATCCGTATCGAAGAATTGGAAGTATACGCGCATCACGGCGTATATCCGGAAGAAAATGAAAAAGGACAGCATTTTTATGTGAATGCCACGTTATATACGAATACCCGTCCGGCAGGACTGGCGGATGACTTAAGTCTCTCCACCAATTACGGAGAGGTCTGTCAGTTTATCACGGAGTTCATGCAGCAGCATACTTTTCAATTGATCGAAACGGTGGCGGAGCGGACTGCTTACGAAGTATTACAGCATTTTCCGCTGGTACAGGGACTGGATCTGGAGATCCGCAAGCCCGAGGCTCCGATCCCATTACCCTTTGGCAGTGTATCTGTGGCGATTCACAGGGAATGGCATGAAGCCTATATTGCCGTGGGTTCCAATATGGGAGACAGCAGAGAGCATATCGCGCAGGCTTTGGGACAGCTTCAGAAGAACAAAGACATCAGAGTGGAAAAGGTGTCGGAGCTGTTGGAGACACTACCTTATGGCGTCGTAGAGCAGGATAATTTCGTAAATGGAATGTTTGAGATCCGGACGCTGCTTGCACCGGAAGAATTATTACAGGAGCTGCACCGTATTGAGCAGATGGAAGGAAGAGAACGTAAGCTTCACTGGGGTCCACGGACACTGGATCTGGATATTATCTTCTATGATGATCTGGTGTATGCTTCCGAGGATCTGGTGATTCCGCATATAGATATGGAGAATCGTTATTTTGTACTGAAGCCTTTGAGTGAGCTGGCACCGAATTTCCGTCATCCCATTACGCACAAGACTGTAACACAGATGTTGTCGGAGCTCCCTGTGGATCTTACGGAAGGAAACGAAGCGTAAAACGGGCACAGAGACCGATGAACAGACCGGTCACCAGACCGCTTAACAGTAAAAACGGCAGATAGACCAGCACAGCAGGAACAGAAGTCAGTAAAAACGCAACACCGATCTGCCCCAGATTATGAAAAACAGCGCCGGTCATACTTGCAAGGAACAGATAATGTCCATGCAACAGCCGTTGCACAAATACCATTGCCAGAAGGCACAGGAGACCGCCGGAGAGGCTGTACAGGAGACTGATGGCCTGACCGAAGAACAGGGTCGCTAAAAGAATCCGCACCAGAAGCACGAAAAAAGCATCTTTTGCGGAATATTTCCATAGAACAACAAGTGTTATTATATTGGCAAGCCCCAGCTTAATGCCGGGGATCGGAACAATGGGGGGCAGAGCGCTTTCCACGGCATACAGCGCCAGCGCAATGGCAGAGAGCAGGGAAAGTGTCGTTAGTTTTTTGGTAGCTAAGGGTGGTTTCATAATCATCTCCGTATCATCTCCGTGTTTTTGCAATTCATAAACGCGGTGCAGACAAAAGGATCTTCTATCAATAGGTCACACCGTCCGGGACGAGCGTCGTGTCATCCAAACAGACAGCCTCTTCCCTGACCCGGATCACCAGCCGGTTAGGCAGACAGGTGATGGGAAGCAGTGAGGTGCTGATAAATCCCTGATGCACACAGATCTGATCCGGACAATTGGCAGAGATAATGGCGATGCTGCCCGGACGGACGCAGACGGTGTTCGAGGCGCCACCCTCTCCCGGAACTTCAAAGGTATATTCGTCAGTCACTGTGTCCAGACGGATGGTCTCAAGTAATTCACCGCTTTGATAAATGTCAGCATAGAGCGCCTGACCGTTTCCGGTGGAACTGTGGGAGACCGCATAGATCCGGATTCCGCAAAGGATGGCTATTACAAGCAGAACTGCTGCAAGGAGAACTGCTTTTTTTCGATCATTCATGGAAGCATTCATAGGAATAAGGAACTCCTTTCGATGAGAACAGTATAGCAAAAGGAATGTAAAAAATGAAGAAGTATTTGAAAATGCCGTGGGCGGTGCGCCTGGCAACGCTTTTTGCAATGATCCCGGCACTTTTTCTGGGAGGCTGCGGACAGCAGACCGAATGCGAAAATAGCATAGATACCGCCATGGGAACTGTGATCTCCCAGACTGTTTATGTCACCGGAAATTCCCCGACTGCAACGAACGGAAAAACAGATGAAAAGGTAACGGAGGTTGTATTGCAGAAACTAAACGACCTGGAACAACAGGAACTTTCCTGGCGGTTGGATAGTGCGGAAGTGGCGAAAATCAATGCAGCCGCCGGAAAGGGACCGATACAGGTCTCCGCCGCGATGGCAGGCTGGCTGAAACGATGCCTGCAGATCTCGGAACAGACAGGTGGGGCTTTCGATGTGAGCATCGGTAAGCTCAGCCGACTGTGGGACATTGATACCTGGGCGGCAGCAGATGACCCGCAGGACTATGAACTTCCGGAGCTGGAGGAAATAGAACAGGCATGCGCTTTGGCAGGCTGGAAGCAGATGATATTGGAACAGCGGACGAACAGTACAGTGGTGAGTATTCCGGCGGGAATGCAGTTGGACCTCGGAGCAGTGGGAAAAGGGGTGGCACTGGATGAAATCCGGAAGATCCTGGAGGAATATCCGGAGGTAAGCGGAGCCGTGATCTCTGTGGGAGGCAGCATTTTAACCTACGGAAATAAGCCGGAGGGCGGCACCTGGCAGATTGCGGTGACAGATCCGCTGGAGCCTTCGCAAAGTGTAGGAGTGCTGACGCTGGATGGCGGGTACTGTGTATCCACTTCTGGAGATTATGAGCGGTACGTGGAAGTGGATGGTGTCAGATATCATCATATACTGGATCCCCGGACCGGCTCCCCGGCGCGCAGTGATGTGGCGGGAGTTACCATCGTGACAAAGGACGGATTTTTAAGTGATGCGCTGTCTACTGCCTGCTTTGTATTAGGATCGGAGGAAGGACAGAAGCTCCTGGAAAAATACGATGCGGAAGGACTGTTCATCGACCATGCGGGGACGATTACCATGACAGAGGGGATGCAGCAATATTTCCATTTGTCGAATTCACAGAAATAGTGTATAGTAAATATAGTCAACCGTAGATAACAGCAGGTGCGGCAGGCATCCGCTGATACAGCAATGATAATGGAGATTACGATGGAAGAGAAGAATAGTTATCTCTCCGCTGATCCGGAGACCATAAGACAGATCGATGAGAAGATGCCGCCGGAAGAGGAACTTCAGGATCTGGCAGAGTTTTTCAAAGTGTTTGGAGATGCAACGAGATTAAAAATTTTGTCGGTACTGTTGTGCTCTGAGATGTGTGTGTATGATATTGCCACGCTGCTGGGCATGTCCCAGTCTGCTATTTCTCATCAGCTGCGGGTATTGAAGCAGATGGATCTGGTGAAAAACCGCAGAGATGGCAAGACGATTTTTTATGCGTTGGCAGATGACCATATCATCACGATCCTGAATCAGGGTCTGAATCATATCGAAGAAGGCTGAAAATAATTTGCAACAGGAACGAAAAATAAGAGCCGCAGGCGGAATGTCTGCGGCTCTTGCTGTCCGGTAATACAATTATTTTTTGAATGCGTTCAGTGCAGCTTCCCTGGCACCATTGAATCCACTGTAACTCTGACTTCCGAGCGGAGAATGATACCAGGTGGAAGTCTCTCCGAACATCTGGAAATAAACATACTGGGAAGTCATATGGATGGCAGTATAATTGCCCTCTGCAATGACCCGGGAATCACTGCCATCATCCCGCATGCATTTCAGGCATGCCTCTCCGCCGTTCACCTGATAGTATACATAGCCATATCCTACATTGAAGCAGTCGATCCGCTCTTCGGTCAGGACTTCCACCTCATTCCGGGACAAAGAGTAGCGGCAGAGTCTGTAATTATTTTCCACATCCATATAGTAGATATAGTCACCCTGTGCAATAGGGTACCACAGATTGCCGTTCCATAGAGTGGAGATGCTGTCCGTCGAGGTATTCAGCGCATAGAGATAATGATTTTCCTGAGTACCGTTGTAATAGATGGTACCGTTCACGGCACAGGCGGGATTGATCTCGTAATCTGCCAGATCCGTTTTGTCGGATTTGTCGATTTTCATGCGGTAAAATAAAGGTCCGTTATCGCCTGAGGTCATGATGTAGAGGTTACTTCCCACCAACTGGGCGGAAACGATGAGATCTCTGGTAAGTCCGGTCACATCCGTACCGTTTAATTTACAGCGGTTAAAGGAACGAACGGTACGCAGGGCACCGATACCGGCATCCCCGGAAGCTCCGGTCTGGTAGTAGTAAAGATATTTTCCCCCGGCCAGAATATTTTTCACGGAAGCATTGCCCAGTTTTTTGATATTCTGCTCCGAAGGATCCATGGAGTATAGGGTGTTGCTGTCGTAAGCATTGGCAAAATACACCGTTCCGTCGTACTCACAGAAGTAACCGGAATTGTTCAGATTGCCCGCGGTATTGCCTACCGTCTCCGGGGGATTGTCGGGGATCCGGTCGCCCACGATGGCAAGTGCGCCAACGATGAGTACGAACAGAAGAAAAGGAATTAAAATGAACAAGGCTTTTTTATCTTTCATGTGTTAACCTTCTTTCCAACAAGATGGAATGTAAAGTTTGTGTAATATCTAATATTATACCGTGCTTCTTGCTTGCGAACAAGGTGAAATTGATATAGAATGTAACTATTCTGAATAGTTACGTTTGGAATCAGCGGATTCCGAATGTTTGAGAATTGCGATAGCTGCATTGCAGCGGAGCAATTCGCAGATATCAGTTAAGTTAAGGAGAACAGCATGGATTTATCACAGTTAAGACAACAGATCGACACCATTGACAGACAGATCGTAAATCTCTATGAGGAGCGCATGGATGTCAGCAGACAGGTGGCGGAATATAAAATAGAGACGGGGAAAAAAGTATTCGACAAGCAACGTGAGCAGGAGAAGATCGCCGGTGTCAAGGCACTGACCCACAACGATTTCAACAGCCACGGCGTGGAAGAACTGTTTGAACAGATCATGTCCATGAGCCGGAAGCTTCAGTACCAGCTGTTAGCCGCCCACGGAAGTGAGGGAAGGCTTCCTTTTATCGGCGTGGAAGAACTGGAAACCGACTGTGCCAGAGTGGTCTACCAGGGAGCGGAGGGATCTTATTCCCAGGCTGCCATGCGCAGATTTTTCGGGGAAAATGTCAATGCCTTCCATGTGGAAACTTTCCGGGATGCCATGAGTGCCATTGATGAAGGCAGCGCGGATTTCGCGGTACTTCCCATTGAGAATTCCACCGCCGGAATCGTGAATGAGATCTATGATCTGCTGGTAGAATTCGAGAATTATATCGTAGGAGAGCAGGTCATTCCCATTGAGCATTGTCTGCTGGCACTGCCCGGGACGAAGATGGAAGAGATCAAAAGAGTCTATTCCCATCCCCAGTCCCTGATGCAGAGTGCCAGATATCTGGCGGAGCATGACTGGCAGCAGATCAGTATGCAGAACAATGCTTTCGCAGCGTTAAAAGTAGCGAAGGAAAAGGATAAAACCCAGGCAGCCATCGCCAGTGAATACGCGGGAGAGACCTACGGACTGGAAATTCTGAAAAAAGGGATCAATGATTCCGACAGCAATTCCACCCGTTTCATCATTGTGACGAACCAGAAGATCTTCCGTAAAAATGCCAACAAGATCAGTCTGTGCCTGGAGATTCCCCACGAGAGCGGATCCCTGTATCACATTCTGTCCCATTTTATTTACAACAATCTGAACATGACCAAGATCGAGAGCCGCCCCATTCCCGACCGGAACTGGGAGTATCGTTTCTTCATCGATTTTGAGGGGAACCTTGCGGACAGCGCAGTGAAAAACGCACTGCGGGGACTTCGGGAAGAAGCCCGCAGCATGAAGATCCTGGGCAATTACTAAGTATTACGGATACAAGCATCCGACGACCATTCGATAATCGTTACATGGCTCTGAACAGTGAAAACATAAGACAAGAAGGTTAGACATATGAGAGAAAAAGAACTGATCGTATATCGTGATTTTGAGGATGGGGAACTGCTGTATGATATGGCATTTCTCATGTCCCATTACGATGATGAATATTACAATACAGAGGACATGGCGGCACTGTTTTACGAGTGCATCCATGACCTGATCGACCTGGCGGGTAATTACGGATTTCATGGGAATCTGTGGCATTGTTACCTGGCAAATCTTTTGGTGAACAACGAGAACAGCTACAGCTGCGGCTGTGAGATCCGCGGAAAGATTGCCGGCTCCATCAACGATGCGGCGCTGCATGATATCTGCATTTTCAAGGAATTCTATGATTTTGATTTTGCTCCCATGATGGAGATACTTAAGGTACCGGAATTTTCCTTAATAGAAAATTATGCCAGCAGCATGCAGGAGAGCAAGGTTTATAATAAACGGATCTGCGCCAGAATCTGTGAGCTGGCGGAGAAGTTCTGCGCAGACGGAACCGCAGAAGATATGAAATCCACACTGACCCAGTTCTATAAAGAATACGGTGTCGGTAAATTCGGACTGCACAAGTCTTTCCGTATCACCCATGATGAGGAAGGAGTACATATCGTTCCGATTTTAAATATTGCCCACGTGAAGCTGGATGATCTGGTAGGCTACGAGCTTCCCAAGAAAAAGCTGGTGGACAACACAGAGGCATTTGTGAATGGAAAAAAGGCCAACAACTGTCTGCTGTTTGGCGATGCGGGCACCGGTAAATCCTCAAGCATCAAAGCGATTGCCAATGAATATTATGACAGGGGACTGCGGATCATCGAAGTCTACAAGCATCAGTTCCAGGATCTGAATGCGGTCATCAGTCAGATCAAGAACCGCAATTATAAATTCATTATTTACATGGATGACCTAAGCTTTGAGGAATTTGAGATCGAGTACAAATACCTCAAGGCAGTCATCGAGGGCGGACTGGAGAAAAAGCCGGAGAATGTTCTGATCTATGCGACATCCAACCGCCGTCATCTCATCCGCGAAAATTACAGTGACAAGGAAGAGACCCGCGAGGATATGCACACCAGTGATACCGTACAGGAGAAGCTGTCGCTGGTATATCGTTTCGGCGTGACTATTTACTTCGGTGCTCCCAATAAAAAGGAATTCCAGAATATCGTAAAGACACTGGCGGAGCGTTATCATGTGGAGATGCCGGAAGAGGAACTTTTACTGGAGGCTAATAAATGGGAACTGTCCCACGGCGGATTGTCCGGAAGAAGTGCCCAGCAGTTCATTGATTACCTGTTAGGAAAGTGAGGAACCCTATGAGTGTAAAAACTTTCGCTGCCATCGATGTGGGCAGTTTCGAACTCACCATGAAAATATTTGATTTTTCGGGGAAAAATACCATGCGGGAGATCGACTGTATCCGCCAGAGAATCGATCTGGGATCGGATACCTATGCCAATGGGAAGATCAGCAATGAAAAAATGGATGATCTGTGTCATACCCTGAAAGAATTCGCACAGATCATGGAAGCTTATAAAGTGATCGCTTATAAGGCATACGGCACCAGTGCTATCCGTGAGACGGAGAATACCCTGATCCTGCAGGATCAGATTGAGCAGCGCACCGGCATCCGGGTAGAGATCTTAAGCAACTCCGAGCAGAGATTCCTGGATTACAAGTCGATTGCCTCCAAAGGGGAGACGTTCCGCAGGATCATCGAGGAGAAGACGGCGATTTTGGACATTGGAGGCGGAAGTATTCAGATCTCTCTGTTTGACAAGGATACTCTGGTATCGACCCAGAACTTACGCCTTGGTGTATTGCGTTTACAGGAGCTGTTGAATCATCTGAATGCGGGCAGTACCCAGATGGAGCAGCTGGTGGACGAACTGGCTACGGCACAGCTGGATGATTATAAAAAGCTGTATCTTAAGGATCGTGAGATCAAAAATATCATTATCGTGGATGATTATCTGTCACCCTGGGCAGTGCGGAAGGCACATGAGCGGGGAGACGGAAATGCCATGGTGGACAGTAATGCGTTTTACCAGCTGATGGAGGCACTTCGGACCAGGGGAACCACGGAGCTTGCAAAGCGGATGGATATTGCGGAGGAAAAAGTCCCTCTTGTGTATATCAGTACGGTCCTGACCAAACGCATTGCCGAGCTGATGGGAGCGGAGCTGATCTGGGCACCGGGTGTCACATTGTGCGATGGTATCGCTTATGAATATGCGGAGCGGAATAAATTACTCCGGGGAGAGCATGATTTTGCGGAGGATATTATTGCCTGCGCTATGAATATCAGCAAACGCTACAACGGCAGTACCAGGAGAGCGGATACCCTGGAACATATCACAACCACGATTTTTGACAGTATGAAAAAGGTCCACGGCATGGGCCAGAGAGAGCGTTTGTATCTGCGTCTGGCTGCAATTTTGCATGACTGTGGAAAATATATCAGCATGATCAATATCGGAGAAGCGTCCTATGATATTATCATGGCGACGGAGATGATCGGACTTTCCCATATGGAGCGTGAGATCGTAGCTAATGTGGTGCGTTTTAATCACAGTAATTTCGTGTATTACGGGCAGGCACAGGATCGTCCCCAGGGACTGGATAAGGAGAGCTATTTAACGGTAGCGAAACTGACAGCTATATTACGACTGGCCAACAGCCTGGACCGCAGCCACAAACAGAAAATGAAGGGTGTGAAGGCCGTACTGCAGGATAACGAACTGATCCTGAAAATAGATACCCAGGAAGATATTACTCTGGAAAGAGGATTCTTCCAGACGAATACAGAATTTTTCAAAGAAGTATACAGCATCACACCGGTGATCCGGCAGAAGAAGAAATTTTAAGGGAGGCAGCAGGACGATATGGAAATCAATTTCAGTGATCCCAAGTATTATACCAACCGGGAACTCAGCTGGGTGCTTTTTGACCACAGAGTGTTGAATGAAGCCAGGGATAAAAACATCCCTCTGTTTGAACGGTTGAAATTTTTAAGCATTACAGCATCTAACCTGGATGAATTTTTCATGATCCGGGTGGCATCCTTAAAGGATATGGAAAATGCGGGCTATACCAAAAAGGATATCGCCGGCATGACTCCCACAGAGCAGCTAAAAGCGCTGCATGTGGCAATCCATGAACTGGTGGATCTGCAATATTCCACTTATAACCGTTCCTTACTCCCTCTTTTGGAGAAAAACGGTCTGCATATCATCAGAGAGCATGAACAGCTGACAGCGGAGGAAGCTGTGTATGTGGATCAGTATTTTCAGGAAAATGTGTATCCCGTATTGACCCCCATGGCAGTGGATTCTTCCAGACCGTTTCCGCTGATCCGCAACAAGTCTCTGAACATCGGAGCCATGGTGCGGAAGAAAAACAGCGACGAGGAACTGGAATTCGCCACCGTACAGGTACCCAGCGTCTTAAGCCGTGTAGTGCGGATCCCGTCCAAGGGCAAGAACTGCAAGATCATTCTGTTAGAAGAGATCATCGAACGGAACATGGATAAACTGTTCCTGAATTATGATATTGTCTGTGCACATCCTTTCCGGATCATGCGTAATGCGGACTTAAGCATTGACGAGGATGAGGCAGCAGATCTGTTAAAAGAGATCGAGAAGCAGTTAAAGAAGCGTCAGTGGGGCGAAGCCATCCGCCTGGAAGTGGAAAGCGGCATGGATAAACGACTGCAGAAGATCATTAAAAAGGAACTCAACATTGGGACACAGAATATTTATGAGATCGACGGCCCCTTAGATCTGACGGTACTGATGAAAATCTACGGACTGGATGGTTTTGACCATTTAAAGACGCCGAAGTATGAACCTCAGCAGTCGCCGGCACTTCCCGCAGGCTGTAATATTTTCGAGGAGATCCGCAAGGGTGATATTCTGTTACATCATCCGTTCCAGAGCTTTACGCCGGTGGTGGATTTCATCCGTCAGGCGGCGAGAGACCCGGAAGTACTGGCCATCAAGCAGACGTTGTATCGTGTCAGCGGCAATTCTCCGATCATAGCGGCGCTGGCACAGGCGGCGGAGAACGGTAAGCAGGTTACGGTTCTGGTGGAACTGAAAGCCCGTTTCGATGAAGAGAACAATATTGTCTGGGCGAGAATGCTGGAAAAGGCAGGCTGCCACGTTATTTACGGACTGGTGGGATTAAAGACCCATTCCAAGATCACACTTGTAGTTCGCAGAGAAGAGGACGGCATCCGCAGATACGTGCATCTGGGTACCGGTAACTATAATGATGCTACGGCAAAGCTGTATACGGATGTGGGAATGTTGACCTGTGCGGAACGCATCGGAGAGGATGCCACGGCAGTGTTTAACATGCTGTCCGGTTATTCCGAGCCGTTGTTCTGGAACAAACTGGCATTGGCACCGTTATGGCTGAAGGATAAGTTCCTGCATCTGATCGAGCGGGAGAAAAATTATGCGCTGGAGGGCAAGAATGCCCATATCATTGCGAAAATGAACTCTCTCTGCGACAAGGATATTATCCGTGCTCTGTATGAGGCAAGTGCGGCAGGTGTGAAGATCGAACTGATCGTTCGAGGTATCTGCTGCCTGAAGGTGGGTATCCCGGGTGTCAGCGAGAATATCAGTGTCCGCTCCATCGTCGGTAATTTCCTGGAGCACAGCCGCATTTTCTATTTTGCAAATGATGATCATTATGAGATCTACTGTGGAAGTGCCGACTGGATGCCCCGTAATCTGGAGCGTCGTGTGGAGATCCTCTTCCCGGTAGATCGCCCGGAGCTGAAGGAGGAATTGCTACATATCCTGAACAGTCAGCTGAAGGATAATGTGAAGGCTTCGATCTTACAGCCGGATGGCAGCTATGAGAAGCAGGACAAGAGAGGAAAGCAGCTGTTCAACTCCCAGGATGCTTTCTGCCTGGAGGCCATTCAAAAAGCAAAGGAGGCTGCGGGAGAATCTGCCATTGAAAGCAGAACTTTTATCCCGGAGACACATCATGAATAAGAAGATCATACTGGCATCTGCCTCCCCCAGGAGGCGGGAGCTTCTGACACAGATCGGACTGGATTTTGATGTAGTGGTCAGCGAGACCGAGGAAAAGATCACATCCACAGAGCCTGCGAAAGTGGTGGAAGAACTGTCAGCGCAGAAGGCGGAAGCGGTGTGGGAGAAGCTTGCGGTAAGTGGTGTCTGTGAACCGGAACAGAAAAGTGGAGAAACTACTATGACAGACCCCCTTGTGCTGGGAGCCGATACCGTGGTCGCCTGCGACGGTAAGATCCTGGGTAAGCCCGCGGATACGGAAGCTGCGGCAGCCATGCTTACTATGCTGCAGGGCAGAGGACATGAGGTATACACAGGCGTGACGATCCTCTATGAGGAAAACGGTGAGAGGAAGACGCTGACTTTCCATGAGAAGACCACAGTGCATTTTTATCCTATGACCGATGCACAGATCCGGGAATATGTGGCTACCGGGGATCCGATGGACAAGGCGGGGGCCTATGGCATTCAAGGATTCTGCGCCAGATATATCCGCGGTATCGAAGGCGATTACAATAATGTGGTAGGGCTTCCCGTGGGAAGAGTCTATCAGGAACTGCATGGATTGAGATTAGTGTAGGAGAACAGAATGAAGAAAGCAGTAATTTTTGATCTGGATGGAACCTTATCCGATTCTATCATGAGCATGAAATACAGCGGAGACAAGACCATGGCGGAATTTGGCTATGGACCCTTCTCTGTACAGGATTATAAATATTTTGTGGGAGACGGTGCCGCCAATCTGGTAAAGCGGGCACTGATCAAGGGTGGCGATACGAAACTTACCCATTTTGAGGCAGCCTATGCCAGATACAGGGAGATCTTCCAGGCGAACTGTATGTATCAGGTGAAGCCCTATGAAGGAATCCCCAAGCTGCTGGAAGAGTTGAAAAAACGTGGTATGAAGATCGCGGTACTTTCCAACAAGCCCCACCATGCCACCTTGGATGTCATCGAGAGCCTGTTTGGCAAGGACTATTTTGATGTGGTGCAGGGACAGGTGGACGGCGTGCCCATCAAACCCGATCCCGCCGGAGTCTTCCGCATCTTAGACCGGTTTGGTCTCACCGCAGACGAAGTGCTCTACATGGGAGACACCGCCACAGATATGAAGACCGGCAAGGCGGCAGGCGCCTTCACCGTAGGCGTCCTCTGGGGCTTCCGTGACCGTGCGGAATTGGAAGAAAGCCACGCGGACGCTATTATCGCGCAGCCGCTGGAATTGTTGAAATATTGCTAGTAACGCTCAATTTATATCCATATCGAATTACTAATTGACGTAACTACATATCCATATTATGATGAGAATAAATAAGACATTTTCGTAAGAATTTGGAGGTAATAGTATGCGTGAATATGATGATGCGGTACTGGAATGCTTCCTGGACAAACAGCTCCAGCTTTTTCCGGAACCGGTAGCAGAGACACTGGATGAAGCAGAAGATTTTCTGGAAGAGTGCATGGCAGTCGTGGTAGATTCCGTGGAGGATGTCATCGAGTATTTCGATGAAGCCGGCATGGACGTGGACGGCGCTGTGGATGATGAGATCCTGGAAGCGGATGAAGTATTCGATATCGGAGACGGCAGATATCTGATCGTGGAAGCATAAGGCATGATTATTGGATCGGTATGCTACATATGCGATTTGTTATAAAACAGTGGAATGAACCGGAGCTCTCTGACATATATATGTTGGAGGGCTTCTATTTTTCTCTTCCCCATTCGCCGCGAATGCGTTATAATGAACTGATGGACTTTTACAGAAAGTACAGAAAGGTATGGTAGGAAAATGTTAGAAGGACAAAAATGTCTGGTCATCGGCTCCGGCATCAGCGGGATCGGTGCAGCAGTATTATTGGAGAAAAACCATGCAGACGTGGTTCTGTATGACAGCAGTGATAAATTGACAGGGGAAGATCTGAAGGCAAAGCTTCCGGAGGGAAGCCGGGCGGCCTGCATCGCCGGAGAACTTCCTGAAAATGTGGAGCTGAGTATTCAGGCAGCAGTATTAAGCCCCGGAGTACCTACGGATATTCCGCTGGTGAACCGTATGAGAGACAGAGGCGTTCAGATTCTGGGAGAGATCGAACTGGGATTTCTTGCGGAGCAGGGCAGAGTGATCGCCATTACCGGCACCAATGGTAAGACGACGACCACCACACTCACCGGTGAGATCATGAAGGCATACTTCGGTAAGGATAAGACTTTCGTGGTGGGTAACATCGGTAATCCCTATACCCTGGAAGCAGATAAGACTTCGAAGGACAGTGTTACTGTGGGAGAGATCAGTTCTTTCCAGTTAGAGACCATACATACATTCCATCCGGTGGTATCGGCGATCCTGAATATCACACCGGATCACCTGAACAGACATCATACCATGGAAGCCTATGTGGCAGCTAAGGAAGCAGTGGCTTCCCAGCAGACGAAGGCAGATATCTGCGTACTGAATTATGACAATGATTACACCAGAGACTTCGCAGGAAGATGCCCTGCCACTCCGGTATTGTTTTCCTCCCATCAGGAACTGAAAAACGGTTATTTTCTGCGTGGTGACAAGATCATCAAGAGCGTAAACGGCGAAGAGCACGAGCTGATGGATATTCATAAAGATATGAATCTGGTAGGACTGTGCAATGTGGAAAATGTTATGGCAGCCATTGCCATCGCAGAGGGTATGCAGGTACCCATGGAGACGATTCTTACGGTGATCCGCGGTTTCCACGCTGTGGAGCACAGAATTGAGTTCGTAGCCACCAAGGGCGGTGTGGATTATTACAACGATTCCAAGGGAACCAATCCCGATGCCGCTATTCAGGGCATCAAAGCCATGAGCAGGCCTACGGTTCTCATCGGCGGAGGTTATGACAAGCAGAGCGAATATGACGAGTGGATTGACAGCTTTGACGGCAAGGTAAAATGCCTCGTCCTCATCGGACAGACCAGAGAGAAGATTGCCGAGTGTGCCAGAAAGCATGGCTTCGATAAGATCCGTTTTGCGGACACTTATGAGGAATGCCTGAAGCTGTGTACGGAACTGGCAGAACCGGGAGATGCGGTTCTTCTGTCTCCGGCCTGTGCAAGCTGGGGCATGTTCCCGAACTATGAGGTCAGAGGACAGCTTTTCAAGGAATATGTCCGTGGACTGGCAGATTAAAAAGTAATAAAAAGCAATAATGTTATAGAAAATAGAAATAAGGAGTAAAAGCAGGCATGGCAGAAGCTCGCAGAAGGCGTAAAAAGAAACAACAATCGGAATACTTTTTTGACTACAGCCTGCTTTTTATTGTGCTGTTTTTACTGGGATTTGGTCTGATCATGATCTATTCCGCCAGCTCCTATGAGGCTTATGATACCTATGGAGATGCAGCCTTTTATATGAAGAAACAGCTGGTTGCCAATATCATCGGTCTGGTGGGAATGATCATCATTGCTAATATCCCGTATCATTTCTGGGAACGGTTCGCTATGCTGGGATATGTGGTGTCGATGATCCTGATCTTCCTGGTGAAGACTCCACTCGGCATCAGCTCCCACGGTGCTACAAGATGGATCGGTATTCCCCATACGGGCTTCAATCTGCAGCCGGCTGAGGTAGCCAAATTGTGTATGATCCTGTTCCTGGCAAGTCTGGTGTGCAAGATGGGAAAAAGCGTGCGTACCATGAAAGGCTTTTTCATTATGATGGGCGCACCACTGCCAATCGCAGCATGTGTATATCTCATTACGGATAACTTAAGTTCTGCCATTATTATTATGGGTATTGCGGTGCTGATGGTATTTGTGGCAAGTCCCGATTACAAAAAATTCGTCATCATGGGTTTAAGCGTGGTGGCAACAGCGGCATTGCTGGTATTTGTGGTAGTACAGATGGGAGATAAGATCGGTGGCAAGTTCCGTCTGGCGAGAATCCAGGCGTGGCTGAACCCGGAAAGTCAGGCACAGGATAAAGGCTTCCAGACCCTGCAGGCACTGTATGCCATTGGAAGCGGTGGCATCTGGGGCAAGGGACTGGGGCAGAGTATGCAGAAGTTAAGCTTCCTGCCCGAGGCACAGAACGACATGATCTTCTCCATTATCTGCGAGGAACTGGGATTGTTCGGAGCGGTTGCCATTATTCTCATGTTCATTATGCTGTTGTGGCGGATGATGGTCATTGCCAACAATGCACCGGATCTGTTCGGCGCCATGCTGGTAGTGGGGGTTATGGGACACATCGCGATCCAGGCGATCCTGAACATTGCGGTTGTGACCAACTCCATTCCGAATACCGGAATCTCCCTGCCGTTTATCAGTTACGGTGGTTCTTCGGCGCTGTTCCTTTTGGCGGAGATCGGGCTGGTCTTAAGTGTGGCCCGGAGGATCCAGTTAAAAGAACTATAGAAGACATGGTACGAAACCGCATCCCGGGGCATAAGATAAGAATATCTTATGTAATGGGGATGGTGCTGTATGAAGGGAATCCGCATACAGGGCGGCATGCCGCTACAGGGAAAGGTACGCATACAAGGGTCTAAAAATGCCGCACTCCCGATTTTGGCAGCAACGCTTCTTACCAATGAAGTATCATATATTCAGAATTGCCCGAGGATCGAGGATGTGCATCGGTTCGTACATCTGTTACGGGAACTGGGATGTATGGTACACTGGCAGGAGAATGGGATCCGGGTACAGCCGGGAGGCAGAGATGACCTGCCCTGCGAGAGAGCAGAGGCAAGAAGAATGCGCGGAGAAGCCATTACCGGTATGCGCTCATCGCTGTGTCTGCTGGGAGCATTGCTCGGCAAATGCGGTTATGTGACCATGGAATATCCGGGAGGATGTGTCATCGGCGACAGACCCATTGATCTGCATATTCATGCACTGGAACAGATGGGTGTTGAATTCCTCGAAGAGGACGGACTTTTGTCCGCACGGGCAAAAAATCTGCACGGTGCCCAGATTACACTGAAGTTCCCAAGCGTTGGCGCCACGGAGAATATTTTGCTGGCAGCGGTAAAAGCCACCGGAGATACTGTGATCACCGGTGCAGCCAGAGAGCCGGAAGTGATTGCACTTTGCGAATTCCTGACGGCATGTGGGGCTTCGATCGAAGGGATGGGAAGTCCGGAACTTATCATCCATGGCGGCGGAGATCTTCACGGAACCCGGTATACAGTTCCGACGGACCGGATCGTGGCAGGAACGTATCTGTTTGGCTGTATCGGCTGCGGCGGGAGTGTACTGTTAAATCAGGCACCCTGGAGCCAGATGGAAGCAGTGACTGTGGCTGCGGAGAGAATGGGGGCACAATGTACCGTCTCCGAAGAGGGATTGTTCGTACAGGCACCGGTGAGACCCAAGAGTATCGGGCATCTGCAGACCGGACCGTACCCGGAATTCCCCACAGATCTGCAGTCGGCAGCGATGGCGGTACTGACCATGGCAGAGGGAATCAGTTATATTGAAGAGAATATTTTCGAGAACCGTTTTCGAATTGCAGAACCCTTAAACCTTATGGGTGCACAGATTGTCTTAAAAGACGGACAGCACGCGGTGATCACCGGAGTGGAACACCTTCATGGAGAGCAGCTGGACGCCTGTGAACTTCGCGGTGGGGCAGCACTGGTTTTAGCAGGACTTGCGGCAGAGGGTGAAAGCTTCGTGACGGGACAGCATTTTATAGAACGCGGATATGAAAATATCTGCAGAGATTTCAGAGAATTAGGAGCACGTATTACCAGTGTATAGAGACCGAAGTACCGTTATCAGAAAAATAGTGATCATAAGCGCTTTGCTGCTAATACTGGGCGGAGGCATTTTCGCATTGCACTCCGTATATACAGTCCGTACTGTATATGTGGAGGGCAATGTGCATTATACAGAGGATGAGATCAAAGAGATCGTGATGTCGGGACCGCTGGGGAATAATTCCCTGTATCTGTCGCTGAAGTACCGTGACAGAGGAATTCAGGATGTTCCCTTTGTGGATGTCATGAACGTATCGATTCTGGCTCCGGATACCATTAAAATCACAGTGTATGAAAAGGCACTGGCAGGATACGTGAAATATCTGGATACTTATATGTATTTTGACAAGGATGGATACGTGGTGGAGAGTTCCGGAATCCGGACCCAGGGAGTACCGCAGATCACAGGACTGACTTTTAATCATATCGTCCTGGGAGAACAGCTTCCGGTGGAGAATCCGGAAGTGTTTGCCGGGATCATGGACATGACAAAGCTTCTGAATAAATATCAGCTGACTGCGGACAAGATTTATTTTCATTCTTCCGGAGAGATCACCATCTACTTCGGACAGATCAAAGTAGCCATGGGCAGTGATAACAGCCATTTAGAGGACAAGCTGCAGCTGTTGCCGGGATTTTTGGAGCAACTGGAAGGGAAAAGCGGAACTCTGCAGATGGAAAATTACGAGGAAGGAAAAGGGAAGTTTACGTTCAAGCCGGATGCGTGAAACATTTGTGAAACATTTTGAAAAAATAGGTTGCTAAATTTGTAAAATGATTATATGATAGTCTATGTGAAGTTGAAAAAGGTTAAAAGGAGGAACTAACCTTGCTGGAGATTAAGACGAATGACGCGGATACAGCTGCCAAGATCATCGTAGTCGGTGTAGGCGGCGCGGGAAATAACGCTGTAAATAGAATGGTGGATGAGAAAATTACCGGAGTGGATTTTATCGGGGTGAATACCGATAAGCAGGCATTGCAGCTCTGCAAAGCTCCGAAGTTATTACAGATCGGTGAGAAGCTGACCAAGGGACTTGGTGCGGGAGCCAAGCCTGAGATCGGTGAGAAGGCAGCTGAGGAGAGTACGGAGGAGATTTCCGCAGCTCTGAAGGGTGCAGATATGGTATTCGTAACCTGTGGTATGGGTGGCGGTACCGGAACCGGAGCAGCTCCGGTGGTGGCCAAGCTGGCAAAGGAAATGGGCATTTTAACCGTCGGTGTTGTGACGAAGCCTTTCCGTTTTGAGGCAAAGGCACGTATGGTAAATGCTTTAAACGGTATCGAGCGTATCAAAGAGAACGTGGATACCCTGATTGTGATACCCAATGATAAGCTGCTGGAGATCGTGGACAGACGTACCACAATGCCGGAAGCTTTGAAGAAGGCAGATGAAGTTCTGCAGCAGGCAGTACAGGGAATCACGGATCTGATCAATGTTCCCGCTGTCATTAATCTGGACTTTGCAGATGTACAGACCGTTATGAAGGACAAGGGTATTGCTCACATCGGTATCGGTGAGGGCAAGGGCGATGATAAGGCAATGGAAGCTGTGAAGATGGCAGTAGAGAGTCCCCTTCTGGAGACTACCATTTCCGGTGCAACCCATGTCATTATCAATATCTCCGGAGATATCACTCTGGCAGATGCATCCGATGCGGCAAGCTATGTACAGGAACTGGCAGGAGATGATGTCAATATCATCTTCGGCGCTATGTACGATGAGTCCAAGTCCGATAGCTGTACGATCACCGTGATCGCTACCGGTCTGGAAGATAAGGCCAACAGTGTGGTACAGAATCGTCTGGGCGGCGGAGTTGCTTTCAGACAGCCTGCTTCCCATATGACTCCCAGTTCTCTGAAGGGAATGAATATACAGTCTACCGCTCCTACGACACCCCAGGGACAGGGAGGACAGGCTCCGAGACCCATACAGCCGGTGCCCGGTATTCATAAGCCTACAGATATCAGAAGCTCTGTAGAAGAGAAATCTTTGAAGATTCCTGATTTTCTGCAGAAAAAGTAATACTTATCATTTTTTATAATAATGGAACATAATAAGAGCCACGACACAGAATACTGTGTTGTGGCTTGTTTTGCGTGGAGATTTTAGGAAAGTATATTAGTCTGCCGTTCTCTTTTTTCTGTGCAGAGAAATAATCCTCTCCCCCAGTACAAAGAAGGCGCCGATGACACAGGGTAAAAGCATGGTGGCGAAACGGTAGAGAAGCACGGCAGACAGGGCTTTGGCCTCCGGCAGGAGACGCCGGAACAGCAATGTGAAGACGGTTTCTACGGATCCGATCCCCGCCGGGGTGGGGATGACACCCGCCAGCGACTGGCTGAGGGAGGTCAGAGCAAAACATTGCAGGAAAGAAAAAGGCAGATTGCCGGATTTTCCTCTAAGAGAATTGCAGAACACGATCCAGGGGATGATATACCAGGTAGTGAACTTTAATACATTACACAGGAACAATCGAAGTAGCAGTAATGGATCTCGTAACAGAGACCGGCTTTCCGCCTGTAGCTGAGCAAGCTTATGACCGGCACCGGTGAGTTTTTCCTCCCAGGAGGGATGCTTTGCACGGAACCGGTTGGCCAGCAGATTACAGGCAGTCTGCATCCAGGGAACGGTAGCCACTGCTAACAGAACTCCTGCAATCACACAGACACCTGCAAATCCCAGCAGAATATAACCCTGATAGTATGCAAACGAGGTGTGAATAAATCTGTAGGTTACCAAAAACAATAACAGACTATAGACTGCCATGGAAACCTTGTGTGCGATATATTGGAAAAAGTACATGCCGGTGGCATTGGGAACCGGGATACCGGCTTGGTTCAGGTAATAGATTCCTGCGATGCCGGAACCGCTGCCCAGAGTGGCCGTCTTATAGAAAGAGCAGTAGAAAGCATTGCAGAATCCCTTCCGGCGGGGATATTCCGGGTGTGTTTTATGCACGATCAGCCAGGTGATGTGCCCTTCACAGAGATGATAGACGACTACACTGAGGAACAGGACCAGGATGACCTGCGGGGAGACTTTGGAAAGCTCTGTGATCATATCTGCCATGGAATCCTTGAAGCTATAATACAGAATGCCCAGCAACAGGCAGACAAACAGTAATTTCAAAAGATATTTCAATATAGGGCTCAACACTTTACCCGAATCATGACGCATCATCGCTCCCTCCTTTATCATAGTCTCATTGTCTCTCTTTTTAGGGAGAAGGAAAAGAAACAAATCTGAGAAAACGTAGCCTTTTTCACGCTGAAGTTTATTCTTTTTTTAGAATAAGGTAACAGATTAAATATTGATTGTCCGGCACAAAATAGCTATGATTGATTTATTCCAACAGTTTTAGACCATCTTACAAGAATGAGGAAGGAATCCTATATGCAGGAAGTAAAACAACCTAATAAAAAACCGTTTATCTTTTACTATCTGATCGCATTGGTGGCGATCATGCTGATCAACAGTCTTCTGGTACCGCAGATCGTACAGCGGGCAGTGAAGGAAGTGGATTACAACACTTTTATGCAGATGACTTATGATAAACAGATCGATGAGGTACAGGTCCAGGACAATCAGATCGTATTCACGGCAAAAGATGACAAGACCATCTACAAGACCGGCCTGATGGATGATCCGGACAGAACGCAGAGACTGTATGACAGCGGGGCAAAATTCTCCAGTGAGATCGTGGAGGAAGCATCGCCGGTTTTAAGCTTTCTGATCAGCTGGCTGCTGCCTTTGATCATCATTATTGGCTTCGGACAATTGATGTACCGTCAGATGGCGAAAAAGGCCGGCGGCGACTCCATGATGTTCGGAATGGGAGGCATGGGCAAGAGCAATGCGAAGGTCTATGTGAAGTCTTCCAACGGTATCAAGTTCACCGATGTGGCAGGAGAGGACGAGGCGAAGGAAAATCTGACAGAGATCGTGGAATACCTGCATGACCCCGACAAATACAAAGAGATCGGTGCTTCCATGCCGAAGGGTATCCTCTTAGTAGGCCCTCCCGGAACCGGTAAGACGATGTTAGCCAAGGCAGTAGCCGGAGAAGCCAATGTTCCCTTTTTCTCCATGTCAGGTTCGGAATTCGTGGAGATGTTCGTAGGTATGGGTGCCTCCAAAGTAAGAGACCTGTTCAAACAGGCAAAGGAAAAGGCTCCCTGCATCGTATTTATCGATGAGATCGACGCCATCGGTAAAAAGCGTGACGGCCAGATCGGTGGTAACGATGAGAGAGAACAGACCCTGAACCAGCTGTTAACGGAGATGGATGGCTTTGAAGGCAACAACGGCGTTATCATTCTGGCAGCCACTAACCGTCCGGAGAGTCTGGATCCCGCACTGTTACGTCCCGGACGTTTTGACAGACGGGTGCCGGTAGAGCTTCCTGACCTGAAAGGAAGAGAAGAAATCCTGAAAGTGCATGCCCGCAAGATCAAAGTCGCAGATAACGTAGACTTCAATAAAATCGCCCGTATGGCATCCGGCGCTTCCGGTGCGGAGCTTGCCAATATCGTCAATGAGGCAGCTCTTCGTGCAGTCAGAGATGGACGTAAGTTCGCAACCCAGGCAGACTTAGAAGAGAGTATTGAAGTAGTCATTGCCGGTTATCAGAAAAAGAATGCTATTCTTACAGATAAAGAAAAACGGATCGTGGCATACCATGAGATCGGACACGCACTGGTGGCAGCGAAGCAGACCAATTCCGCACCGGTGCAAAAGATCACCATTGTGCCCCGTACTTCCGGAGCACTGGGTTATACCATGCAGGTGGAAGAGGAAGGCAATCATTATCTGATGAGCAAGGAAGAGATGGAGAATAAGATCGCCACACTGACCGGCGGACGTGCCGCGGAAGAGATCGCCTTCGGGTCTGTGACCACCGGAGCTTCCAACGATATCGAACAGGCTACCAAGCTTGCCAGAGGCATGATCACCCGCTACGGTATGAGCAAAGATTTTGACATGGTAGCCATGGAGACCGTGACGAACCAGTATCTGGGGGGAGATTCCTCCCTGACCTGTTCCATGGAGACCCAGACTGCCATCGACAGAGAAGTGGTGGAGCTGGTGAAAAAACAGCATGAGAAGGCAGGACAGATCCTGATGGAAAATCGTGCGAAACTGGATGAACTGTCTCAGTATTTATATGAAAAAGAGACCATTACCGGGGAAGAATTTATGAAGATATTGAATTCCTAAAAGGGTTCCCGGAGAAGACGGAATCGGCGTTTGTGCCGGTTCCGTTTTGCGTTAAGAAAATCTTAATCATATGGTAAAGGCATCTTAACCCATGCCTGCTGTTATCTTAAGAAAGAAACCGCTATACTTTTCCTGTAAGAAAAAGTTGTGAAACGACACAGCAGAATGGGAGAGAAGGATGCAAAACAGAAACTATTTGAATAACAATAACATGCAGAAAGGAATTGCACTGGCGACCTGTATGGCAATCGTCATGGGATTGTTCACCGGGTGCGGGAAAAAGAACGATCAGCAGATTGCAGCGTCACCTGAGGAAGTGCAGAAAGGGCGATATGTAGAGACGGAACTCTCACTTCCGGAGGAATGGAAGGACAAAAATATCAGCCAGATATTCCGTTCGGGTGATGAATTACATTTTCTCGTGGCAGGAGGATCGGAAGGACAGACCACTCTGGAGGAATGGAAGCTGGGAGAAGGAGATACTCTGACGGAAGTGACGAAGGACTGGCTGAAGGCGCTTCCCGAGGGAAAGGATCTGGAGAACAGTGATAGTTTTACTTTGCTCCAGGATGCGGAGGGGAATCAGTACCTGTACGGCAACTGTTACCGGGATGAGGAGAGCTCTTCCGCACATCTGTGGAAGGAAGCAGACGACAGTGCGCTGGATATTACACCACAGAAGTGGCTGGAGCCTATGGATATGGATGGCTATCGGTTCTTTGATACGCCGCAGTATGTGACACTGACAGAGGACGGATTGTTAGTGGGACTGTCTTATTTTTCCCTGGATGTTGTATTGGCACAGGACGGAAGTCTGGTGAGCAGTCAGGAGAGTGACAGCCTGACAGACAGTGGCAGTCTGTCGGATAATAAGTGGGTCAGCGCTGTGGGAGATACGTTGTATCTGGCACAGGCGGATGAACAGGGGAACGTGAACGGTCTGTTGCAGATGCAGCTGGACGGAAGCAATGGGGCAAAATCTAAGGGAGAGATTCCCTTTTCCCAGGACAGTTACAGCTCTGCTTATTTCAGTGTGCTGGAAGACGGCACAGTCTATGCGGCGGATGCAGACGGATTCTTCCGCTGCGACGTGGGCGATACCAACTGGCAGAAGCTGCTTCAGGGAGTCGATACCGGTTTTTCTCTGTCGGATCAGTGGTGCAGGGATATTGTGGCGCTGTCGGACGGCAGTGTATACGCGTGGTTTGGAAGTGAGAGCGGGGACAAAATAATGATTTACCGATATGATCCCGATGCAGTGATAGAGGTGACCGAAGAACTGACGCTGTATACCGTGGAGGAGAGCTTCTTTTTACAGCAGGCTGCGGTGCAGTATCATAAGCAGCATCCGGAGGTGCTGATCCATGTGGATGCGGCAATCTCCATGACGGATAAATACAGCGGAAATGCGGATTATCAGCAGATCTATCAGGATCTGAACACTTCCCTGACCTCCGGCAACGGACCGGATCTCATGGTGATGGATCATCTGAAACTGGACACGTATGCCTCTAAGGGCTTGCTGTTTAATCTGCAGGAGATATTGCAGCCCATGGAAGAGGACGGAACTCTGCTTTCCAACATTACAACAGCCTATGAAGAGGCGGATGGAACCCGGTATGCGGTGCCGCTGCAATTCGGATTATTGTTAGCTGTCGGCAGGGATGTGCAGCCGGAGGAAATGAGCAGCATGGATGCTATTGCAAAGGCGGTATCCGGAAAGACGGAGAGTTATATGGGAGACCGTACCTGCGGCGAACTGGTGGAAGAGTTCTATCCGTTGATCGTGGATGATATTTTACAGAACCGTCAGGTGAATCGTGATATCTTACGTCCCTGGCTGGAAGATTTGAAGAAGATTGCGGATAACTGCGGTATCCTGCCTTCCAGAAAAGAAGGCAGTGCAGCGAATATCTGGGATCTGGGATCTGATGTGAAGCTGATACTTCAGGAGACTGACGGCTTTAATGAGGCAATGATGCCTTATGCCGTGGCGGAGCTTTTGAATGCCAATGTGGTCTCCGTGGAAAATGCATTTTATCCGAAGATGGTCATTGGAATCAACAGCCGGAGTGAGCATGTGGAGACTGCAAAAGAGTTCCTGCGTTTTGCCCTGTCTGAAGACTTACAGAGCGTGGATACCTATGAGGGATTTCCTGTCAATGCAAAAGCGTTGGAGACGCAGGCTGCAGCAGACCGCAGCATGGCGGAAGCCTATACCACCTATGATATCGACGGCAGCACCGTAGAGTTCGACATTAAATCCTACTCTGAGGAGACCGCGGACTATCTGATGGAGCTGTGCCGTGCAGCCACACTGTGCCTCAAAGAAGACACTCAGATCGAGACTTCCCTGACCGAGAGCCTGCAGGCATACCTAAACGGGCAGGCGAGTGTGGAGGAAGCCATGGATGCTGTGGAAGGAAGCCTGAAGATGTATCTGGCGGAGTAGTGCTCCGCCTGGCATTCAATAGTCGATTTCCACAGGAAAGTAACTTGTAAACATAGGATAAAGCCGCTATAATTTTAAGTATAAGAAAGGCGGTGGAGAATTTACTTATGCAGATTTATGTGGATGCGGATGCCTGTCCGGTGGTGGACATAGTGGAAAAAACAGCACGGAAGTATCAGATTCCGGTGACACTTCTGTGCGATACCAATCATATACTGACTTCCGGTTACAGCGAGGTAGTGGTCGTAGGAGCAGGGGCAGATGCAGTGGATTATAAGCTGATCAGTCTCTGTCGCAGGGGTGATATCGTGGTAACTCAGGACTATGGTGTGGCAGCCATGGCGCTGGGCAAGAGTGCCTACGCCATCCACCAGTCCGGCAAATGGTACACGGATGAGAACATCGATCAGATGCTCATGGAACGACATCTGAATAAAAAGGCAAGAAGAGCTTCTCATAAAAATCATTTAAAAGGTCCGAAGAAGCGGACAGAAGAGGATGACGAGAGATTTGCACAGTCCTTCGAGCAGTTGATAAAAGCGGCGCTGAAGGAAACCGTAAAGACTTATATTCCATAGGAAAGCAGTTTGTATAAGTATAAAGGATCTGAAGAGACGGACAAGGGAGTATAAGAGAGGGTCGTGTAATGGGATTATTTTCTAAGAGAACCGAAAAGAAGACTTACGACAGAAGCAATCAAAAACCTGTCATCAAAGCCAGCATCTGCAACGGTGAACAGGTGGCAGGATTCAAGGATATTCACACGGGAAAATTTGAAGAAGTCATGCTGATAAGCAGGGCAGAGGATATTGAGACATTTAAGACGATGTATGGGATTGAGGGAGAGATTACGAAGGAATACTGAGGGACCTCGCTTCAAATAGATAGCTACGAATGGAGATCTGCTATGGGAAACGATACAAATGTTAATATTGGAATTTGAATTATACGGAAAAACAGAATATCATTCTACGGATATTAAAAATGTATTTTCGCATGATGACTTGAAGGACTCCGGAGCATACAGCTACTTCTTAAAACTCGATTCAACAAAAACGTATTTTTATGCATTTAGATTTAGAGTAGATCAAAATAATAATATAATTGCAGTTGTAATAGAACCTATTCCAATGAAGTATTGGTCAGAAGATTGAAGTTCAGTTTATTTACACAGGAGAGGTAAGTCCAGGCGGAGCCTGGTACACTGACCCAAATTCATTAGATGTTTTAGATGCTGCATTCAATTATGAAAAGAGTCTCCTAGATATCACACATGAACAGAAGATTCAAATCCTTGGAGAACCAACCATGACAGCAGAAGAAGTCATTGCAGCATTACAATAATATAGATAAGTAAAGTTTATCAAAAAATAGTAAAAATTAAGAACAATATGATACCATATGCCGCCACTGTGCGGACAGACGCAGGCGTTCTGGAGCGCATACAAGCGTAACGGAGGTGGAGCGGTCGAGAACAGGACGGCGTAGCGTACTCGATTCTTAGGCAGTAAAAAGTTGTAACCCAACTGTAACCCAAAACTGGCTACAAGCAAAAAAACAGGAAGCCTTGAATTATCAGGCTTCCCGCTTTATTAATTAATGCGGAAGATGGGACTTGAACCCACACGGTATTGCTACCACAAGATCCTTAGTCTTGCTCGTCTGCCAATTCCGACACTTCCGCATAGCGATACAAAATAATAATCATCTCGCATCACGCAAGAATGATAATAACATCTTCCCACGGCAATGTCAACATGATTTTAAAATTTGTAGGAATTTTTTATACACTTAAAACAGTTTGGAATAATGAGTATTATTTTCCTTTTACCATTTTTTAATTTCTGCTATAATAATCAATAAGAAATATGGCATAGACGGCTATCGGAAAATACAAACGAAAAGGAACAACAATTATGGAATCGAGAGTGGAACAGGCAGCAGAGAGAAAAAAGTGTGGTTACAATTGTGCACAGGCAGTGGCATGCACGTATTGCGATCTGGCGGGAATTGACGAGGAGACAGTGAGGAATCTTACCCAGGGCTTCGCGGCAGGTATCGGTGGCAGCATGGAAGCCACCTGTGGAGCCGTCATCGGTGCGGTCGATATCCTGGGACTGATCAACAAGAATCCCCAGCGGACAATGCAGGGATCCCGGAAGATCATCAATAGCTTCAAGGAACAGAACGGGACAGTGATCTGTAAGGAATTAAAGGGCATTACCGACGGTGTCGTGAAGAGAGAATGCGTGGACTGCGTCAGGGATGCAGCAGCTTTTCTGGAAGCGGAACTACCGGATATGTAATCAGCCCTATCGCGGCTATCCGGCAACGGAATCGAAGAATTTATCTTTGAAAATTCCGGTGAAGAACAGACCGTTCATATTCCAGTTTTGGAGAAAGGCAACCAGTTCTTTGATGGCATCGTTGATGCTTTGAATCGTTTCGGCAGAGACACGTTTGTTCCTGCCGTGGATTACATTAGATGCTGTTGTTGCACTGACACCGGTGGCTTGTGCAATATCTCGAATAGTAACCATAATATCTCCTTTGCACGGTAGGTTTAACCTTAAACCATTAACTGAATTCAGTGTAACACGAAAAAGAAACGGGGGCACGAACTATGATAAAAGGAATGATATTTGATTTGGATGGTGTGCTGGTATCCACCGATGAGATGCACTATCTGGCATGGAAACGTCTGGCGGACGAATTGCAGATCACAGGATTTACGAGAGAGGACAATAGAAGACAGAGGGGAGTCAGCCGGATGGCATCGCTGGAGATCGTGTTGGAAAAAGCGGATCGTGTGTATACAGGGGAAGAAAAAGCAGAACTGGCGGAGCGGAAGAACAATTATTATCTGGAACTGCTGGAGCATATGGATGAATCGGCGTTACTTAAGAACGTGAAAGAGGTACTGGCAGGATTAAAAGAAAGAGGGCTTCTGCTGGCAGTGGGCTCTGCCAGCAAAAATGCACCGGTCATATTGGAGAAGACCGGATTACTGCCATATCTGGATAAGATCAGCTGCGGACTGGATACGACAAAGTCCAAACCGGATCCGGAGGTGTTTCTTGTCGCAGCACGTAAACTGGAACTTTCTCCCGGACAATGCCTGGTGGTGGAAGACTCAGCAGCGGGAATTGAGGCAGCTGCAGCCGGCGGCATGAAGTCTCTGGGGGTAGGACCTTTTTACCGGTTACTTCATGCAGACTATGAAGCACCTATGTTGTGCGAAGTGCAGAACTGGGACGAGATTCTAAAGTGAAAATGATTTGTGAAAGCTCCCTTTTTTCAGGGGAGCTTTTGTGCTATAATAAGTTCAATTACAGAAAGCCCCAAAAGGAATAAGAGACGAAATGAATACAAAAGAAACTTCAGCGGATAAAACAAAATACCGCCTGGCGGAAGCAGCAAAAAAGTGTATGGCGGCTTCCGGCACCGATGCCATGACCGTGACACAGATCGTGCAGACCTGCGGTGTGACGAGACAGACTTTTTATCGGAACTTCCAGGACAAATACGACCTGATCAACTGGTATTTTGATAAGCTCTTACTGGAATCTTTTGCACAGATGGGGGATGGGCTTACCGTATACGAAGGTTTAACCAGAAAGTTTGAATTTATTCAGAAGGAGAGAGTCTTTTTCGCGGGAGCATTCCGCTCGGACGACCACAATTCCCTGAGGGAACATGACTACGAACTGATCCTGGATTTCTATACACAACTGATCAGACGTAAGACCGGCAGACAGCCCGAAGAGAATATTTTATTCCCCTTGCGGCTCTATTGCAGAGGTTCCATTGATATGACTGTGGAATGGATCTTCGCTCCGAAGGAGAAAACCCCGGAGCAGATGGCGGCGCTGCTAGTAAGTGCATTTCCGGCACCGGTGACAGAATTATTTCAGCAGTTAGGCGTATTACGTTGAGTAAAAATAACCAAAAATATTTGTGAAAAATTAACAAAAGTAATGGACGAAATATGAAATTTCTGTAAAAAGTGACAGTCGGGGAAAACTGTCACTTTCTTTATGCGATGTTTACAGTTAGAATAAAATTATCAATAAGATCGTTTTTATGTCGAAAGGAGATTATGTATCATGGCAAACAGAATTATGCTCAACCAGACATCTTATCACGGTGCAGGAGCAATCGCAGAAATCGTAACCGAAGCAAAGGCTCATGCTTTTCAGAAAGCATTCGTATGTTCCGATCCGGATCTGATCAAGTTCGGTGTGACCGGAAAGGTAACCGATCTGCTGGACAAGGAAGGTCTTGCTTATGAAATTTATTCCGATATTAAGGCGAACCCCACCATTGACAATGTGAAAAACGGTGTGGCTGCTTTCAAGGCATCCGGTGCAGATTATATCATCGCCATCGGTGGTGGTTCTTCCATGGATACCTCCAAAGCCATCGGTATCATCATTGCCAACCCGGAATTCGAAGATGTACGCAGCCTGGAAGGCGTAGCACCTACCAAGAAGCCCTGCGTTCCCATCATCGCAGTGCCCACCACAGCAGGTACCGCAGCAGAGGTTACCATCAACTACGTTATCACCGATGTAGAGCGCAAGCGTAAGTTCGTATGTGTAGACCCTCATGATATGCCTATCATTGCTGTGGTAGATCCCGAGATGATGTCTTCTATGCCTAAGGGTCTGACCGCTTCCACCGGTATGGATGCACTGACCCATGCAATCGAAGGTTACACCACCAAGGCAGCCTGGGAGATGACCGATATGTTCCATCTGAAAGCCATCGAGATCATTTCCAAGTCCCTGCGCGGCGCGGTAGCTAACACTAAGGAAGGCCGCGAAGGCATGGCTCTGGGTCAGTACATTGCCGGTATGGGCTTCTCCAACGTAGGACTCGGTATCGCTCATTCCATGGCACATACCCTGGGTGCTGTATATGATACCCCTCATGGTGTTGCCTGCGCAATGATGCTTCCTATCGTTATGGAATACAATGCTGACTGCACCGGTGAAAAGTATCGTGAGATCGCCCGTGCTATGGGTGTGGAAGGTGTAGACCAGATGGATCAGGCAACCTATCGTAAGGCTGCTGTAGATGCCGTTCGCAAGCTGTCCGAGGATGTAGGAATTCCTTCCAAGCTGGAAGCACTGAAGGAAGAAGATCTTCCTTTCCTGGCAGAGTCCGCACATGCAGATGCCTGCGCACCCGGTAACCCCAAGGATGCAAGTGTAGAGGATCTTACCGCATTGTTCCGCAAGTTAATGTAATCATTAAATTTGCTACTGTTTTTCCGGAAAATAATATGGTATGCTAAGAAACGAGCAGGCTTGCGAGAGCAGACCTGCTCGTTTTTAAAGGAATATGAACGAAATCAACAGGACAAAGGAAACAATAATGGGCAATACAAAACATACCAAAGAGCAGATCCGTGAAAGGATCCAACAGAAAAAGCTTCTCTTTGACGGAGCCTTCGGGACCTATTACGGAGGAAAATACGATACGAAACAGCTGCCGGAGCTGGCGAATCTGGAAGCCCCGGAACGGGTGAAGGAGATTCATACGGAGTACCTCGAAGCGGGAGCGCAGATTCTGCGCACCAACACCTTCGCAGCCAACAGCTTCTGCATGGATAGGTCCAAAGAACAGATCGAGGAGACTCTGCGAAGCGGCGTACGCCTGGCGAGGGAGGCGGTGGCTGCGTGGAGAGCACGCACCGGTGAGACAAAAGAAGTCTATATCGCCGGAGATATCGGACAGATCCCTTGTGATGCGCTGGCACAGAAGGATACTTTATGCCGCGAATACGAAGAGATCTGCCGTATTTTTCTGGAAGAAGGCGTGGACTTTTTTGTCTTTGAAACTTTTTCCGAGATGGAAGAGCTCCTGCCTGCGATCAAAATGATCGGGGAACAGGCATTTATTACGGTACAATTCTCTGTGAACCAGTTCGGTTACAGCAATGCAGGCTTAAGTGCCAGAAAGCTGTTGCAGAGAGCGGGAGCGATCAAAGAGATCGATGCCGTGGGCTTTAACTGCGGCGTGGGACCTTCACATATGTACCGGATCCTGCAGACACTTTATAAGCCCGCAGATAAATTCCTCACAGCCCTTCCGAATGCCGGTTACCCGCAGATGGTCACCGGACGCATGATCTTCACCGGGGATAACAGAGAATATTTTGTGGACAGAATGCAGCAGATGATAGCTCTTGGTGTGGATATGGCAGGCGGGTGCTGCGGTACGACACCGGAATATATCTCAGATCTTGCGGGAAAGCTGGACTTTACCCAGTATCCGCAGACACAGGAAAAGGCAGAACCGGAGAAAAAACAGGCTGGTACAGAGGATCACTCTTTTTACCATAACAAGGAAGCAGAAGGCAGGAAGAAACTGATCGCCGTCGAACTGGCACCTCCTGCGGGGATTGACGATGAAAAGCTGATGGATGCTGCACATCTGCTGCAGAGAAGCGGTGTAGATGTACTGACTTTTCCGGATTCCCCCTCGGGACGTACCAGAGCGGATTCTATTCTCATGGCGGAAAAGGTAGCGCGGGAGACCGGTATGTGTGTCATGCCTCATATCTGCTGTCGTGATAAAAATGCCATCGCTATGCGCTCGCAGCTATTAGGAGCTTATATCAATGGGATTCACAATTTCCTTGTGATCACCGGTGATCCGATCCCCTCCATGGTGCGTACCACGGTAAAGAGTGTGTTCAATTTTGACTCCGTAGGTCTCATGCAGATCCTTGCGGACATGAACGAAGAGCAGTTTGCACAGGCACCGGTAAGCTACGGCGGTGCCATCAATCAGGGCAGACGGAATCTGGAAGTGGAGATCGGCAGAGTGAAGAAGAAAATGGCGGCAGGAGCCACATTTTTCCTGACGCAGCCCATATCCACGAAGGAGAGCGCGGATAGAGTGCGCCGGATCAAAGAGGAGACCGGAGCCAGGATACTCTGCGGCATCATGCCGTTTGTGAGCCTTAAAAATGCCACATTTATGAAAAATGAGATGGCTGGCATCGATGTGACGGACGAAGTGCTGGCGAGATACCGTGCGGATATGACCAGAGAAGAGGGAGAACAGGCCGGTGTACAGTTGGCAAAAGAAGTGATCACCATGACGGAGGACTTCGCGGACGGCTATTATTTCTCTTTCCCCTTCAATCGGGTGACTATGCTGGAAAAAATACTGGATTAATGGGATGTTTTTCAAAAAACGATCAAAAAAAGCGTTAATAAATCTTGGAATCATCCGAAGTAAGTAGTATACTGTAATTAGTAGCAAAGAGCTTATGGTCAAAAGGCTGATTCAAAACAGTTAACACGGAGGTGACTGTGATGAGTATTAATATTCAGGCAAAAACGAATTATTCTTTTCTGTTTTCCGGACTGAGTTCCTCTGCATCCAATGCGCTAAGCGGCAACTGGCTGGCAGATTATGCAAGTATTAAGAACGGCAGCTACGGGAAGCTGATGAAGGCATACTATGCCAAGGACAGCGGCGATAGCAAGACCGCAGCTTCCACCATTACGAAGAAAGATACCGCGACAGATACTGCGAAGAAGGCGCTGGCGAAGGTAGAGACCACGACAGATGCTCTGAAGGAATCCGCAGATGCATTGTTAGCGACCGGTAAAAAGGATCTGTTCACCCAGAAGGATATCACTACCAAAGATGAGAATGGTGTGGAGAGTACCACCAAGGGGTACGACACTGACGCAATCTACAGTGCGGTGAACAGCTTTGTGACAAATTACAATAGCGTGATGGCTGCTGTGGATGATGTGAGCGATACCACAGTGAACAACCGCACGGAATCGCTGGGGAATACTACCATTGCCAATAGCAAGCAGCTGGCGAAGATCGGTATTACCATGAAAAATGACGGCACCTTATCCCTGGATAAGGATGCTTTTATGAAAGCGGATATGTCTACGGTAAAGAGCCTGTTTCAGGGAAATGGTTCCTACGGCTACCGTGTATCCGCACAGAGCTCCATGATCAATTTCGCAGCAGATCATGCTTCCACCAGAAGCAGTCTGTACACCGGAAGCGCAGGATATACCGGCCTTTATAATGCAGGTAACCTGTTCAACTCTTATATGTAATATATTCGCTATTTTATATATTTCTTAAATTATTTGAAGAATAATATTGACATTTACCGACAAGTGTTGTAA